>Ga0209039_10000186_pt1 | contig 57007 bp, 43 predicted proteins | sample BogFormECP12_OM1_FD_188238 | JGI IMG/M metagenome (GOLD analysis project Ga0209039, IMG submission 188238) | Bog forest soil microbial communities from Calvert Island, British Columbia, Canada - ECP12_OM1 (SPAdes) (version 2) | ecosystem: Environmental > Aquatic > Freshwater > Wetlands > Bog ...
AGCAGCAACTCGACAAGTCGCTGATGTCGGAGCGGCTGCTGGCCACGCTCTCGGCGATCTTCGGCTGCCTTGCCACGCTGCTGGCGGCTGTGGGGTTGTACGGTGTGATGGCCTACATGGTAGCGCGGCGCACGCGTGAGATTGGAATCCGCATGGCGCTGGGCGCGAGCGGCGGCTCGGTGGTCTGGCTGGTGATGAGGGAAGTGCTGCTGCTGGCGGCGGTGGGCCTGGCCATCGGGCTACCCTCGGCCTGGGCGCTCACGCGGCTGGTGGAGACGCAATTGTTCGGGATTCAAGCGGCCGATCCCCTCACCATGACTGTGGCCGCGCTCGGCATCGCATCCGTGGCCGCGCTGGCGGGCTATTTTCCGGCGCGGAGAGCCACGGGCATCGACCCCATGCAGGCGCTGCGTTGGGAGTAGCTCCCTCCCAGCACCAATTCAGATAGTATGGAGGCTGACATGCGGAACTATCTGGATTTGACGGGCAAGGTCGCGTTGATTACGGGGGCTTCGTCGGGCATCGGCGCGGCCACGGCGGCGGTATTCACCGATCTCGGGGCCAAGGTGGCCATCGGTTACTTTCGCAACCAGAAAGGCGCCGAACAGGCGCGGGCCAGCATCGCCATTCGGGCCGATGTGCGCCATGAAAGCGAGATTCGCCGGCTGGTGAAGAGCGCCGCGGATGCATTAGGGCCGATCGATATTCTGGTGAACAATGCCGGGTCGCTGGTGGAGCGCATGAAGATCCACGAGGTCACCGGCGAGAAGTGGGACAATATCCAGAATCTCAATCTGAAGAGCGCCGTGCTCTGTTCGCAAGCCGTGGCGCCCTCCATGATTGAGCGGCGGAGTGGCGCCATCGTCAACGTGGTTTCCATCGCCGGGCGCAACGGCGGCGGGCCCGGCGCGGGAGCTTACGCGGCGGCCAAAGCCGGCCTGATCGCGTTCACCAAATCGCTGGCCCGGGAACTGGGGCCGCATGGTATACGCGTGAACGCGGTTTCCCCGGGAACCATCGACACGCCGTTTCACGAGGTCTTTTCGACCCCCGAGATGCTGCGGAATATCGTGGCCACGATTCCGCTCGGCCGCCTCGGATTGCCCATGGAGTGCGCCACGGCGATTGCTTTTCTAGCCTCCGAGGCCGCCAGCTTCGTAGCCGGGGAAACCATCGAGGTGAATGGCGGACAATTGATGTTGTAGCGAGGAGAGTCACACGTGAAAAGGTACCGTTCTCTTGCGGCCGCCCTGCTGCTGGCCGCGTCCATGGCTTGCGCCGCGTCGTACGACGCGAAGCTGTTTGGCGAGATGCGCTGGCGGTCGATCGGGCCGTATCGGGGAGGGCGCACGAAATCTGCCGTGGGCGTCGCCAGCCAGCCCAACGTCTTCTACATCGGCGTGTGCAACGGCGGGGTGTGGAAGTCGAACGACTACGGCCGCACCTGGCTTCCTATCTTCGACGATCAGCCGACCGGCTCGATCGGCGCCATCGCGGTGGCGCCGTCGGACCCCAATATCGTGTACGTGGGGAGCGGCGAGGGATTGCAGCGGCCGGACCTCTCGACGGGCGACGGCATCTACAAATCCACCGACGCCGGCAAGACCTGGGTGCATCTGGGGCTCGGCGATGGGCAGCAGATTCCGCAAATCGCGGTTGATCCGCGCAACCCCGAGCGGCTCTTCGTGGCCGTCCTTGGGCATCCCTACGGCCCCAATGAGGAACGCGGAATTTATCGCTCGACCGACGGCGGCCGGACGTTTCAGAAGGTCCTCTATAAGGACGAGAACACCGGCGGCTCGGATGTGGCCATCGATCCCGCCAACCCCGACACGGTCTACGCGGCGCTGTGGGAGGCGCGGCAAGGGCCGTGGGAAAACTCTTCCTGGGATGGCACGAACGGCGGCATTTTCAAGTCGACCGACGGCGGCGCCACCTGGCGCCAGTTGACGCAAGGGCTGCCGGACGGGGTGACACAGGCCAACCTGGCCATAGCCCCCAGCGACCCGAAGCGCATCTATGCCTACATCGCCTCCGGCCGCGGCACCGGCATTTATCGCTCGGACGATGCCGGCGAAAGCTGGACGCGCATCACTACCGACTCGCGTCCCGCGGCGCGCATCGGCGGCGGCGACCTGCCGGTGCCGGCGGTGGACCCGAAGAATCCCGACATCGTCTACAGCGCCAGCGTGGTGACGTGGAAATCGACCGACGGCGGCAAAACCTGGACCGCTATCCGCGGCGCGCCCGGCGGCGACGACTACCAGCGCATCTGGATCAATCCCAACAACCCCGCCATCATGCTGATTGTCAGCGACCAGGGCGCCATCGTGACGGTCAACGGCGGCGAGACGTGGAGCTCATGGTACAACCAGCCGACGGCGCAGATGTACCACGTCAACCCCGACAACGCCTTCCCCTACCGCTTGTGCGGCGGGCAGCAGGAAAGCGGCTCGGCCTGCGTTTCGAGCCGCGGCAACGACGGGGCCATCACCTTTCGCGAGTGGCACCCGGTGGGCGTGGAGGAGTACGCGTACGCCGTGCCCGACCCGCTCGACCCCGACCTGGTTTTCGGCGGAAAGCTGACGCGCTATGACCGCCGCACGGGCCAGGTGGCGAACGTCGCGCCCAAGCCCCTCCGCGGCGCCGATTTCCGCACGCTGCGCACGGCGCCGGTGGTCTTTTCGCAGGCCGACCCGCACGTCCTCTTCCTCGCCGCCAATACCTTGTGGAAGACGCGCGACGGCGGCAACAGTTGGCGGCAGATCAGCCCCGATCTGACGCGCAAGACCTGGGAAGTGCCGGCCAGCGTCGGCAAGTACCGCGCATCGGTCGAGGCCTCGCAGCGCGGCGTCATCTACACCGTGGCGCCGTCGCCGCTCGATATCAACCGCATCTGGGCGGGCACGGACGATGGCTTGATTCAGGTGACGGCCGATGGCGGCTTGCATTGGAAGGACGTGACGCCGCCGCAACTCGTCCCGTGGGCCAAAGTTTCCATCATCGATGCCGGCCACTTCGACGCCCTCACCGCCTACGCGGCCATCAACACGCTCCGCCTGGACGACATGCGCCCGCACATCTGGCGCACGCACGATGGCGCCCAGACCTGGACCGAGATTGTCAGCGGCATCCCCGAGGGGGCGGCCATCGATGTGGTGCGCGAAGATCCCAAGAGCAAAGGGCTGCTCTTCGCCGGCACCGAGCGCGAGGTCTACGTTTCCTTCGACGACGGCGACCACTGGCAATCGCTGCGGTTGAATATGCCGGCAAGCTCCATACGGGACCTGGCGATCAAGGATGACGATCTGACGGCGGCTACGCACGGGCGCGGGTTCTGGATTCTGGACGACATCACCCCGCTGCGGCAGCTTACGGCCGAGGTGGCAGGGGCGGCCGCATTTCTGTTCAAGCCGGAGACCGCCATCCGCGTGCGGTGGAACATGAACACGGACACGCCGCTGCCGCCGGATGAGCCGGCCGGGCAGAACCCGCCGGACGGCGCCATCATCGACTATTACCTGGGCGCGGGAACGTCGGGTGCGGTGACGCTCGAGATTCTGGACAGCGCCGGCGTGCTGCTGCGGCGCTATGCGAGCACGGACCCCGCGGAGCCGGCTGATTCCAACCTGGCCATTCCGGTGTATTGGGTGCGCCCGCCGCATCCGCTTTCGAGCCTTCCCGGGATGCATCGTTTCTTATGGGACCTGCACTACACACCGCTCGCGGGCGGCCGGGCGGGTTATGGGATGCAGGCCATCGTCCACGACACGCCGCCCTCCATCACGTCGATCTGGGTTATGCCGGGGCGCTATACCGTGAAGCTCACGGCCGGCGGAAAGAGTTACACCCAACCGTTGACGGTGAAGATGGACCCGCGGGTCCGCACGCCGCTGGCCGGCCTGCAACAGCAGTCCAACTTGTCGAAGAATCTGTATGACGACATCGTGAAGACCTCGAAAGTGGTAGAGCAGATTCGGGCCATGCGCGCGCAACTCGGGCCGCTGCGCGAGAAAGCCGGACCGGGCGCAACCGCGGACGCTATTGCGGCCTTCGACCAGAAATTAGTCGCGCTCGGCGGCGCCACTGGCGGCGGTGGCCGTGGAGGGGTGCCCTCTGGGCCCGGGCGCGGGGCGGTTGCCGGCGGGCCGGATACACTCGCCTCGGTGACCAGTTCACTCACTCAGTTGATGCGCCTGTTGGAGAGCGCCGATGTGACGCCCTCCACGCAAGCAGTGGCGGCAGCAGCGGATCGCCGGGCGGCGCTAGCGAAGCTCCTCGAACGATGGAATGCGCTGAAGAGCGGCGACCTGGCGGATTTGAATGCGCGGCTGAAGCAGGCTAATCTGCAGGCGGTGACGGGCGAGGCTGGCGCGAGGTGACGGGTGCGGGGCGCGGCCTGAGCGGACCGTCTTAGTCAGATTTGAGAGAAGCCATATCTATGGAGAAGCGGTACTTCACATCGGCCTTGAGCAGCCTCTCATAGGCTTCGTTGACCTTCTGGATAGGGATCACTTCGACATCGGCGGTGATGTTATGTGCGCCGCAAAAGTCGAGCATCTCCTGGGTCTCGGGGATACCGCCGATGAGCGAGCCGGAGAGGTTTCGGCATCCGAACAGAAGGCCGAAGGCAGCGACGGCGAAAGGCTTCGCCGGCGCGCCGACGAGGGTGATGTTGCCGTCGCGGCGTAGCAGTTGAATGTAGCCATTGATGTCGTGATCGGCGGAGACGGTGTCGAGGATGAAGTCGAAGGTGCAGGCGTGCTTGTGTATCTCGCCGGCATTGCGGGAAACGACGACTTCGTTCGCGCCGAGGCGGAGCGCGTCTTCCTTCTTGTTGGGTGAAGTAGTGAAGACAACCACGTGGGCTCCCAGCGCATGTGCAAACTTCACACCCATGTGGCCCAGTCCGCCGAGACCGACCACGCCAACTTTCTTGTCCTTGGTGACGCGCCAGCGCCGCATGGGCGAGTATGTTGTGATTCCGGCGCAGAGGAGAGGCGCGGCTCCGGCGAGATCGAGGTTGGAAGGGACGCGTAGGGCAAAGCGCTCATCGACGACTACGCTGTCGGAATAGCCGCCGTAGGTGATGCCTCCGAGGTGCTTGTCCGGGGAGTTGAAGGTGAGGATCCTGTTCGGACAGAACTGCTCAACGCCAGCCTGGCACTCGGGGCAGGTGCCGTCCGAGTCGACTAGGCAGCCGACCGCGGCGAGGTCGCCGAGCTTGTACTTGGTAACTGCCGAGCCGACCCTGGTGACACGGCCGACGATCTCATGGCCGGGAACGCAGGCGTAGACAGTGGGCATGCGGTCGTGCCACTCGTCACGTACATGATGGACATCGGAGTGGCAGATGCCGCAGAAGAGGATTTCGATCTGAACGTCGTGTTCGGTTGGATCGCGCCGCGCGATCGTCGTAGAGGCAAGCGGCGATGTCGCGCTGGCAGCGGAGTAAGCCTTCACCTTGTACATGGGTTTATGCTCCTATTGGTTGTATTGTTCGTCGGTGACGTGTTCCATCCAGTCGACGGCCTTTCCGTCGAGCTGTTCCTGAATGGCAATGTGCGTCATGGCAGTGGTTGCCGCGGCGCCATGCCAGTGTTTCTCACCGGGCGGAATCCAGACGACGTCCCCGGGCCGGATTTCCTCGACCGGTCCGCCCCAACGCTGTACCCTGCCGCAACCTACCGTTACGATCAGGGTCTGCCCCAGCGGGTGGGTGTGCCACGCTGTCCGAGCGCCTGGCTCGAACGTGACACTGGCGCCGAATGCGCGGGCCGGTGCGGGCGGGTTGAACAGCGGGTCAATGCGTACCGTGCCCGTGAAATATTCTTCCGGTCCTTTGCCGGAAGGCTGTGAACCGCTTCGTTTGATCTCCATTTCTTGAACTCCTTCACTTGGTGGTCGCTCAACGACCGGTCATTTTCTCCAGCTTTTCGGGGTACCGGGCGCCTTCGACCGTGATCTTTGAGGCGGCGTTCTCGATGTCACGGAGATCGTCGGGCGTGAGGTCGACCGAGACCGCCCAAATGTTTTCGTCCAAACGATGCAACTTTGTGGTGCCAGGGATCGGTACCATCCACGGCTTCTGGGCCAGCAGCCAGGCGAGTGCGATCTGAGCGGGTGTCGCCTTCTTCCGTTCCCCGATGCCGGCGAGCAGATTAATCAGGGCCTGATTCGCCTTGAGAGCCTTGGGCGTGAAGCGAGGCAGGGTGCTGCGAAAGTCGGAGCTGTCGAACTTCGCATTTTCGTCGATCTTGCCCGTGAGGAAGCCCTTGCCCAGGGGGCTGTATGGGACAAAGCCGATTCCGAGTTCCTCGAGGGTCGGTATGAGTTCCTTCTCCGGAGTCCTCGTCCACAGCGAATATTCGCTCTGGAGAGCCGTGACCGGCTGGACTCGATGTGCGCGACGGATGGTTTGCACTCCTGCTTCGGAAAGGCCGAAGTGCTTGACCTTGCCTTCCTGAATCAGGTCCTTCACCGCCCCGGCTACGTCTTCGATAGGCACGTTCGGGTCAACCCGATGCTGATAGAGCAAGTCGATGACCTCAACCTTGAGCCGCTTGAGCGAGCCCTCTGCGGCTTGTTTGATGTGCTCCGGCCGACTGTTCAGGCCCGGCGCGCCCTTCATCCCGCGCGGATCGAGGTCAGGATTGAGGTCGAACCCGAATTTGGTGGCGATCACCACTTGCTTGCGGAAGGGAGCGAGAGCTTCGCCGACGAGTTCTTCGTTCAAGAACGGGCCGTAGACCTCGGCAGTGTCGAAGAATGTGATGCCGCGTTCCACGGCTGCCCGGAGAAGAGAGGTCATCTCCCGCGTGTCTTTGGGCGGACCGTAAGAAAAGCTCATTCCCATGCAGCCGAGCCCGAGAGCCGAGACTTCCAGGCCGCTGTTTCCAAGTTTGCGCTTCTGCATTGTTTCTCCTTCGGAACTGTTCCCCTCATCTCTTAGGTTAGGGTCGATCGGCGTTGAAGCGGTATCCCGATCCTTCCGATTTATTGCCTATTCCTCTTGTACTGTTGCTTTTCGCACAGAGCCAGGAGCTATCCTAGGGTACAGGAGAGCGAAACCGTCACTATGAAACACCGCCGTGGGGAGGCGTCTCTGTTAAGAGATCAAGCACACGAATTGCGGAGGGATCTGGCTCGCAAGATTGCCCTGTTCATTGGCTCCGCAGAGAACCGGGCAACGGACATTCCCGGGCTGACGCTCCACCGGCGAACCGCGCCTACCGCTCCGTGCTCCATGACGTACGAGCCGAGCGTGACCGTGATCGCCCAAGGGCGAAAGCGCGTAGAACTCGGCCGAAACGTCTTCATCTACGATGCGTCGCGATTCCTTCTGACGTCGGTCGATTTGCCGGTCGTCAGCCGGGTGATCGAGGCAAGTGAAGAGGCGCCCTGCCTGGCCTTGTCGCTCAAACTCGAGATGCCCGTGGTCCGAGACCTTCTCAGCCGGGAGGAGATTCAGGTGGCTGAGGCGCCGTCTGACAGTCCTGGCATGGCGACCGGTGCGACCACAGTGGAATTCCTCAGTGCATGCTGTCGGCTCGTGGACCTGCTGGACGCACCGCAGGACATTCCCTTTCTCGGTGGCCTGATTCAACGCGAGATCATCTACCGAATCCTTGGCAGTGCGGAGGGAGCGCGCCTGCGAGCGATTGCAACGCTAGGAGAGCAGAGCCACCGAACGGCAAAGGCGATCGCCTGGATCACTGCGAACTATGCGAAGCCGCTACGGGTGGAAGACCTCGCAGAAATCGCGAGCATGGGCGTGTCCACGCTGCACCATCATTTCCGGGTGCTGACCGCCATGAGTCCTCTTCAGTACCAGAAACAGCTTCGGTTGCAGGCAGCGCGGGGACGCATGCTCATGGATGGCCTGGACGCCGCAAGTGCGGCCTTCGAGGTCGGATACGAAAGCGCCAGCCAATTCAACCGCGAGTACAGCCGTTTCTTCGGCCAACCACCGATGCGGGATATTCGGACTCTTCGCTCACCAAGCGCTCCGCCGTTGGAGTCGGTCGGCAATCGGCAAAGCGTCGGCGCGGCGCTAAACATGAGGGTCGAATGACAAGACGGGAAATGGTCGCGGTGTTAGGAGTAGCACCAGCCGCTGCATGGGCCGCCCCCGAAAAAGGCGTGCCCCAACCGGTGGCGTTCGATGCCGTGGAGGTGGCGGGCGACCTCGCAAAGCGTGCCGGACAAAACTTCGACCGCCTCGAAGCTCCCTATTACGCCCCGCCGCGCGTGTTCGCGTCGGAGAATGCGCAGAAGTGGCCGGGAGATGTGGAAGGCCGCACCGTGCTGGCGCTCACGCTCCTGTCACGCAGCACGCACCGCGAGGCGCGCTATCTGGATGCCATCCTCGAACAGTATCCGGGCAGGATGAACGAGGACGGGTATTTCGGCCCTCGTCTCGACCTGAAGGCCATCGATGAGCAGCAACTTTCTGGGCACGGCTGGGCCTTGCGTGGCCTTTCGGAACACGTCGATTGGCGGCGCGACGGCCGAAGCCGCGAGATGCTCGACCGCATGGTTCGCAACCTGGCGCTGCCGACGCGCGGTCAGCACTCCAGCTATCCCATCGACCCCGTGGCGCGGAAACACGGGACGGGCGGCGCGTTTGGAGATATCGCATCGCAAATCGGCAACTGGAAAGTATCCACCGACATCGGCTGCGATTTCATTTTTCTGGATGGCGTCACGCACGCCTACAAAGTGGCGAGAACGCCCGCGCTGAAGGCGCTGGCGGATGAGATGATCGCGCGTTACCTGGAGGTCGACCTGGTGCGCATCCAGGCGCAGGCGCACGCCAGCCTGACGGGGCTGCGCGCGGTGCTGCGGCACTACGAGGAGACCGGAGACCAGTCGCTGCTGGCCGCCGCCGAACAACGGTTCCGAACCTACCGCGCCGAGGCCATGACGGAGAACTACGCCAACTACAACTGGTTCGGCCGTCCCACCGCCACCGAACCTTGCGCCATCATCGATTCCTTCATCGTGGCGATGCAACTCTGGCAGGATACCGAACGCGCTTCCTATCTGGAAGACGCTCACCTGATCTACTTCAATGGACTGGGCCGGGGACAGCGAAATAACGGCGGCTATGGGACCGATACCTGCGCCGGCGCATCCGATCCGTTTCTCAAGGTGAGGCACTACGAGGCTTACTGGTGCTGCACCATGCGCGGCGGAGAAGGAAACGCCCGGGCGATTCAGTATTCGTACTTCTCGCGGCCCGGCGAGCTGACGCTGCCGATGTACGGAGACTCCATCGCCACGGTGGCGTTGGGCGGCGGCAAGGTCCGGCTGCGGCAGAAGACCGGTTATCCGTATGAGGGCACGGTGACTTTGGAGGTCGTGTCCTCTTCGGTGCAGCAACCGGTGGCGCTGCGTTTCGTAGCTCCGGCGTGGACGAAATCCCACCGGGTTCGCGTCAACGGAAAGGAGGTAGCGGCGCAGGCGGAGGGAGGCTTCGTGGTGGTTCGCGCCGGCCTCCGCGCCGGGGATACGGTTCATCTGGAATTCGCGCTGGTGAATGGCTGGCGGGACCCGATCAATCCCCACACCATCCGCGGTTACCGCGCCTTCTTCGCCGGACCGCTGATGCTGGGCTGCGAGACGGCCACGGAAGTGAAACTGCCGGCTGACGCCAGGTTATCGCCGGATGGCAAGGGACAATTCCGCGCGGAGCCTGGCGGCGTACGCTTGTCTCGCATCAACGACCTGAATGAGTTGGCGGTTGCCGAAAGCGACCCGTGCGTGAGACAGGTGCTGTTTCACGCGGCATGACTCGCGCGCTATGGCGCCAGAAACACGGCGGGCGAGCTGTCGGTGTTCATAGTGACAATCTTGGGGGCCAGAACCCGGCTTAGGTCCAGCGCGGCGACACCATGGAACCGGATCTCCTCGTCGGCCACCGACGGGTCGAGACGCCCTGTTCTTTCAGACGGATCAGTTCTTCCGGGCTGGTGTCGAAAGAGCTGGGCTTGTTCTGGATCGCCAACACAATGGTATTCTCCGCGAGCCCCGCTTTGACCATCTTGACGATGTCGGCATTCACCAGAGGCTTGGGCTGCGCCGCGGCCTGCCCCCTGCCAACTGCGGCGAAGACCGACAACATCGCAGCCGCCGCCATGACCGCCGTAAACCGTGCTTGCACACCTCACCTCCGGGCGATGGATTCCAATCCATTTTCCCCGAACGAGGGTTCCGGGGCAAGCTCCACTTTGGCTGCTTGAGGCTCCGGCCACTATAATCAAACTGATGTCGAAAAACAGCTTCGGCGCGGCGGCTAAGCTGCGCGTAGGGAACGCACAGTACGAGTGCTTTCGTCTCTCTCGCCTTGAAGAAACGGGCGTGGGCCAAGTGGCGCGCCTGCCTTTCTCGACCAAAATCCTGCTCGAGAACCTGCTGCGGCACGAGGATGGCCGCCGGGTTTCGACCGATGACGTGGCGTTGGTGGCCCGCGGTGAGGGCGCCAATTCCAAGGAAATCAGCTTCATGCCGGCGCGTGTGCTGCTCCAGGACTTCACCGGCGTTCCGTGCGTGGTGGACCTGGCCGCCATGCGCGACGCGCTGGCCGCCATGGGCGCCGATCCGCATCGCGCCAACCCGCTGCTGCCGGCCGACCTGGTGATCGATCACTCCGTCCAGGTGGACCATTTCGGTTCCGCAGAGGCCTTCGATTTGAACGCGCTACTGGAATTCCAGCGCAACCGCGAGCGCTACATCCTGTTGCGCTGGGGACAAACCGCGTTCCGCAATTTCCGCGTGGTGCCGCCCGACACCGGCATCGTCCACCAGATCAACCTGGAGTACCTGGCGCCGGTGGTGTTCCGCTCGGAGTCGGGACAGGCCTACCCGGATTCGGTGGTGGGCACGGATTCGCACACCACCATGATCAACGGCCTGGGCGTGCTCGGCTGGGGCGTCGGCGGCATTGAAGCCGAGGCCTGCATGTTGGGACAGCCGGTTTCCATGCTGCTGCCGCCGGTGGTGGGCTTCAAGCTCCACGGCAAGCTGAAGGAAGGCTGCACCGCCACCGACTTGGTGCTGACCATCACCCAGACGCTGCGCAAGAAGGGCGTGGTGGGCAAGTTCGTCGAATTCTATGGCGCCGGCCTCGGCGCCCTGAGCCTGGCCGACCGCGCCACGGTGGCCAACATGGCCCCCGAGTACGGCGCCACCATGGGCTTCTTCCCAGTGGACCAGGAAACCCTCGCCTACCTTAAGTTCACCAACCGCGATCCCGATCTGGTGGCGCTGGTGGAAGCCTACACCAAGGAGCAGGGCCTCTTCCGCACCGATGCCACCCCGGACCCGGTCTACTCCGACACGCTGGAACTGGACTTGGCGAGCGTGGCGCCGTCGATGGCCGGGCCCAAGCGCCCGCAGGACCGCGTCGAGCTGCCGGACGTCAAGAAGAACTTCCACACGGCGTTTCCCAACCAGCCGGCGCCCGCGGCCGGCACGCTGGGCAACGGCTCGGTGGCCATCGCCGCCATCACCAGTTGCACCAACACGTCCAACCCCTCGCTGATGCTGGCCGCCGGCCTGCTCGCCAAGAAGGCGGTCGAGCGCGGCTTGCAAGTGAAGCCGTGGGTGAAGACCAGCCTGGCGCCAGGATCGAAGGTGGCGACCGACTACTATCGCGAGGCCGGCCTGATGCCGTACCTCGAACAACTCAACTTTCACCTGGTGGGGTTCGGCTGCACCACTTGCATCGGCAACAGCGGCCCACTGATCGAAGCCGTGGCCCAGGCGGTGCAAAAGGAAAACCTGGTGGTGGCGGGCGTGCTCAGCGGCAATCGCAACTTCGAAGGCCGCATCAATCCGCTGGTCAAGGCCAACTACCTGGCATCTCCGCCATTGGTGGTGGCCTACGCTCTGGCGGGAACCGTGGATATCGACCTGACCACCGATCCGCTGGGTCAGGATTCCGCCGGCCAGCCGGTCTACCTGCGCGACATCTGGCCCTCCAACGAAGAGGTGCGGAACGCGGTGCGCGCCGCCGTCACCCCCGGCATGTTCGAGCACGAATACGCGCACGCTTTCGATGGCGACCACAACTGGCAGAGCATGCCCGTGCCCACCGGCGGCATCTACCAATGGGACGAAAGCTCCACCTACATCAAGAAGCCGCCCTACTTCGACCAAATGGCGGACCCCAACCAGCCGCTGGCGGACTTTCACGGCATGCGGGTGCTGGCGCTGCTGGGCGATTCCGTCACCACCGACCACATTTCCCCGGCCGGCTCGATTCCCAAGGATGGCCCGGCGGGCCGCTACCTCATCGCCCAGGGTGTCGAACCCAAGGACTTCAACTCTTTCGGCGCGCGCCGCGGCAATCACGAGGTGATGGTCCGCGGCACGCTGGCCAACATCCGGCTTCGCAACCAGCTTGCGCCCGGCACCGAAGGCGGCTGGACCCGGCACCTGCCGGACGGCCGGCAGATGTTCATCTACGACGCTTCCATGCAATACCAGCAGGAGGGCGTGCCGCTCATGATTCTGGCGGGCAAGGAATACGGCTCCGGTTCTTCCCGCGATTGGGCGGCGAAGGGCGTGGCGCTGCTGGGCGTGCGCGCCGTAATCGCCGAGAGCTTCGAGCGCATTCACCGCACCAACCTGGTGGGGATGGGCGTGCTCCCGTTACAGTTCCGTCCGGGCGACACCGCCGCCGGCCTGGGCCTGACCGGCCAAGAGAAGTTCCACGTTGAAGGCGTGGCGGCGGCGCTCAATGGCGGCGGCCGCAGGGCCACGGTGCGCGCTGTGGCGGGCGACGGCTCGGAGAAGCAGTTCACCGTGGACGTTCGGGTGGATACGCCGCAGGAAGTGGAATACTACCGGAACGGCGGAATTCTGCCGTATGTACTGCGGCAGTTGGCGGCGGGGGCCCCGGCCTGAGAGTCTGCTCCAAGATGCGCGCGCCCCGGCACTCCGGTTATAATCTGGACTGATGAAAGCCTTAATTCTGCTACTCGTCACCGGGTCCGTGATGCTTGCCCAAGCTCCGCCTCCGGCGCCTGCTGCGGCGCCCGCCCCCAACCTGATGAATCCGTCCACGCTAAAAGCCCAGGCTCCGGATTTGTTTCGGGTGAACTTCGCCACCACGCATGGCGACTTCGTGGTCGAAGTGCATCGCGCCTGGGCTCCCCTGGGAGCGGACCGCTTCTACAACTTGGTCGTCAACAAATTCTTTGACGACGCGGCCTTCTTCCGGTACGTCCCCGGATTCATCGTGCAGTTCGGCCTTCCGGCCAATCCGGCCATCGGCAGAGTCTGGCAGAGCGCCAACATTAAGGACGATCCCGTCAAGCATGGCAACACGAAGGGAACGCTGGTCTTCGCCACGGCCGGCCCCAACACCCGAACCACGCAGTTGTTCATCAACTTCAACGACAACACGCCGCTGGACGCCCAGGGTTTCGCCGCGTTTGGACAGGTGGTTTCGGGCATGAATGTCGCCGAGGGCCTGTATAGCGGTTATGGGGAGAAGCCGGACCAGGGCCAAATTACCTCTCAGGGCAAAGCCTATATCGACAAAAACTTCCCCAAGCTGGACACCATCAAGTCCACCACCATCGAGGACGCCCCCGCGGCGGGCGGCAAGAAGAAGAAGTAAGGGCGCGCGGTTCTATTTCGCCCCCAGCTCCGCCTGGAGCTGGCGGTAGGCGGTCTCTTCGTAGTTGGTCTTCAGGCGTTCGCGGGCCTGTGTCCTGGGATCGTTGGGGCGCGGGCCTTCCTGTTTCAGCGCGCGGCCCAACATGAGGGTGGCTTCGGCATCGTCGGGATTGCGCGCCACCGCCGCGCGGAAGCTCTCGACGGCCGCCGCGTATTGCCCCGATTGCCACAGCACACAGCCCAGATTGTAATGATAATCGGGGTCGGCGTCGTCGCCTTCCAGCGCTTTCCGGAAACTGGCGCTGGCTGCGGCCGATTCGTTGCGCTGGGCCTGCGCGGCGCCCAGGTTGTTGTACACCTCGTTCAAAGGCACCGACGCCGCCACAGTTTGAAAGGCCTCCTCGGCGCCCTTGAAATCGCCGCCATTGTAACGGCACAGCCCGAGAAAAAACTGCGCTTCCAGATAGTGCGGGTCGGAGCGGCTGACGCGTCCGAGCCAGCCCGCCGCGATCCCGTATTCTTTCTGCTCCCAATAGATCTTTCCCAGTTGAAAGCAGGGCTGCGAGTAGTGCGCATCCAGCCGCGCGGCCTGCGTAAAGAAACGATGACGCTGCTCGGGAGTGGCCGCCAGAAGCCCGCGCACGTAGCTTTCCACGGCGTCGAGGCGCACCGGCGGACGCGCCTTGAGAAACTCTTCCTCCGCGGGCGCGGCCTTGGGGCGCAGTTGCTCCAGCGCCTGCCAGCCCAGCCGCACCTCCATCGCGGCCAGGTCTTCCAGCGCGCCCAGTTCGCTGAACGCCGGGCCCTGGCGCGTGTGCTGTAAATCGAGAATGCGCGCGGTGATGCGCAGCGAGCTTTTCGACTCCTCTTTGCCGGCCTCGGCGGGAAGCAGTTCGAAGTAGCCGTAGATCACCGTCGAAGCGTCCAGCGACTCTCCGATCTTGATGATAGAGGCGTGCGTGATCTCCGCCCCGGGGCGCAGCGACAGGCGGCGGTAGGCCTCCAGCCGGTCTTCGCGGTCGAGCACCAGAAGGCCCTCGGAAGAGAGCGCATCCCGCACGGTTTCCGCGACGCTTTCGCCGATCCAATCCAGGTTGGCGGACTTGGAATGGTTGAAGAAGGGAAGAACCAGAACCGTTTCCGCGCCGAGAGCGCCGCCGAAGAGCGCCGCCAAAAGCAAGAGCCGCCACATGCGATTTCAGTTTAACAGCCGGGACGCGCCCCCACTCCCCGGCCCCCGGCCCCCGGCCCCCGGCCCCCGGCCCCCGGCCCCTGGCCCCCGCTCAAGAACCTTGCCACGCGTTCCAGCGCCGCGGCCTGAATCTCCGTCTCATCGCCGAAGCCTCTCAACCACTCCAGGCCGGCCTCCCTGCGGAACCACGTGATCTGCCGCTTGGCGTAATTCCGCGTGTTGCGCCGGGCGTAGAAGAGCGCCTCTCGCGGGTTCAGCTCTCCCTGGATCAATTGCAGCGCCTGCTTGTATCCGTGGGATTCGAACGGTTTCGAAGAGGGCGCGAAGCCCAGCGACAAAATGTGGCGCACCTCTTCGACGAGGCCGCCCTCGAACATCTCGCCGCAGCGCGCGTCCAGCCGCTCGTAAAGCGCGTCGCGCTCGGGGAGCAGGCCGATCTTGAGCGTGCGGTAGCCACGCAGCGCGCTGCGGCCCTCGCCGAACAAGTCGCTCACGGGACGCCGCATCAGCAGCGTGACTTCCAGGGCGCGGGTCACCTTGGGCACGTCGTTGGGATGAATCCTGCGCGCGGCCGCGGCATCGAATCGGGTAAGCAGGCGATGCAGCGAGCCGGGCCGCCGTTGTTCCCGGGCGGCCAGCCGGTCGCGCAGCGCCTGGTCGCGCGCAGGGCCTTCGAACAGGCCGTCCAGAAGAGCGCGGAGGTAGAAGCCCGTGCCTCCCGCCACGATGGGTAGGCGGCCGCGCGCCGAAATGCCTGCGATGGCCTCGCGCGCCAGCCGCGCATATTCACCGGCGGTGAAAAGCTCGTCGGGATTCACGATGTCGATGAGGTGGTGCGGAATGCCGCGCCGCTCCTCCAGCGGCAGCTTGGCGGTTCCGATATCGAAGTGCCGGTAGACCTGGAGCGAGTCGCAGTTGACCACTTCGCCCCGGAACGCTTCGGCAATGGCCAGCGCCAGGCCGCTCTTTCCGGAGCCCGTGGGGCCGGCCACTGCAACCAGCGGGAGCTCCCGCGCATCAGAGATTACGAGGGCATCCGTCTCGTTATACAATAGTGGAGTCATCTTCGACGAGGGCAGGGGCTTCCAAATCGTTCGAAAGAAAGTAAACACTGCATGATTCGTTCAGCCAAAGCGTTTCTCCTGGTGGTTGTGATGGGCGGCCTGTCGTTCGCGCAGGCGCCAGCCGAAACCTCCAATGCGCCGGACAACAACAAAGCCGGAGCATACTATCACTTTGCCATGGGCCGGCTGTACGCGGAACTGGCGGGGGCCTATGCCAACCGCAACGACTACGTTTCCCAGGCGATCCAACACTACCAGGAGGCGTTGAAGCTGGACCCCTCGGCCAGCATCGCTTTCGAAGAGCTGACGGACCTTTATATCCAGACCAACCGTCTGCGCGACGCCGTCACCCAGGCCGAGGATCTGCTGAAGCAGAACCCCGACAACCTCGACGCGCGACGCATGTTGGGCCGCATCTACACCCGGATGGCCGGTGACAGCCAGGCGGGCAAGGTCGACGAGGACTATCTGAAGCTGGCTATCGATCAGTACCAGAGGGTCACCGCGAAAGATGCCAAGGATGTGGAGAGTTGGGTCGTCTTGGGGCGGCTCTACCGTTTTTCGAACAACTCGGTGGAGGCGGAAAAGGCGTACAACGAGGCCCTCAAGGCCGATCCCGGCAGCGAAGACGCGCTCACCGGCCTGGCGATGTTGTACTCCGACGTGGGAGACACCCGGCGCGCCATCGAGAAATTGAAGTCCGTCACCGACAAGAGCCCCAGCGAGCGGACGCTGGCCCTTTTGGCCCGCTCGTACCGGGAGCTTCGGGATTACAAGAGCGCCGCCGAAGCGATGCAACGCGCCGTGGCGCTGGCGCCCGACGATACCCGCCTGGCAGGCCAACTGGCGGAAGACCTGTTCCTTTCCAATCAACTCGATGAAGCCCTCAAAATCTACCAGGAACTTGCGGCCGACGATCCGCACAATCCCATGCTGCCCCTGCGCATCAGCGAGATTTACCGGGTCAAGCGCGATTTTGCGAAGGCGCGCGCATCGCTCGACAAAGCCAAATCGATCGATCCGGAGAGCCTGGATGTGCGCATCGACGAGATTAACCTTCTGGAAGCCGAGGGCAAGGCCAACGACGCCATCGCTTCGTTGAAGGGCTTGCTGGACGAGACCGCGCGCAAGACCTACTCGCCCGCCGATGCCGCCAACCGCGCCACCCTGCTCGACCGGCTCGGGGTTTTCTACCGCGGCGCGGGCCAATACCAGCAGGCCGTCGAAGCGTTCCGGCAGATCGCCCCGCTGGAGGCGCAAAGCGCGCCACGTGCGGCCGTGCAGATCGTCGAAACCTACCGGACCGCGAAAGACCTGGAAAGCGCGCGCAAGGAAGCGGATGCGGCGCTGAAGAAGTATCCCAAGGAGCGCATGGTGCAGTTGACGCACGCGTCGCTGCTGGCGGATCTGGGCAAAATCGACGAGGCCGCCGCCGAAGTCCGCGGCCTGATGAAAGGTCCCGACGACCGCGACACCGAGCTCGAGCTGGCGCAGATCTACGAGAAGGGCAAGCGTTGGGCCGACATGGCTCCACTTTTGGACCAGGCCGAGAAACTCTCGATGTCGGACGACGATAAAGCCAGCGTTCACTTCATTCGGGGCGCCATGTACGAGCGCATGAAGAAATACGACGGCGCCGAAGCCGAATTCCGCAAGGTGCTGGAATTGGACTCGGACAACGCCGGCGCCATGAACTACCTGGGCTACATGCTGGCGGACCGCGACGTCCGCCTGGATGAGGCGTACCAACTGGTCAAGAAGGCCCTGGACCTGGACCCGCAGAACGGCGCCTACCTCGACAGCCTGGGCTGGGTGTACTACCGCCAGGGGAAACTCAACGAGGCCGAAGGCTTGTTGCTACAAGCGCTCGACCACATCGGGCAGGACCCCACGGTGCACGATCACCTGGGCGACGTGTACTTCAAGCTAGGCAAGACCAAGGACGCCATCACGCAGTGGCAGGCGTCCTTGAAGGAGTTCCAAGCCGGCTCGCAATCCGACAGCGACCCGGAGGAAATCGCCAGCGTCGGAAAGAAGCTCGAAAGCGCCCGAGTTCGGCTGGCCAAAGAGACAAAGTAGTTGTAGCGCCGGGCCCAGGGGGCACCCCCTTTGCCACCGGTGTTTTACCCAATTTGCCCCCAAAATCCCGGCCGCAAGTCTCCAAGAGGGTTTTTCCGCCTCCTCCCCAAAATAACGTGATAAACATCGTAAGCAACTGAAAATAAATCGTTTATTTTATTGAACTCACGCCAAATCCTATCGTTTTGCGCACTTCTGTGGGATACTCAGGTTAGAACGGATTTTCAAGTCAGCTAAATGTCCCTGTTGGACGACGCAGTCGCTAGGTATAACAAACTGTTGGAGACCGGCCCATTCCGCGACCTCGCGTGGGTGGAGGCGCTGTACGAGCGCATGGAGAGCGGCCGGCTCTCGGCGGGTGGACGGCTGGTCTGCCCATTCCTGCGGCCGAACTTCATTTCGCGGCGCCAGTACGACTCGTTGGTGAAAAGCGGCGAGGCGCTGATCTGCGCCATCGACCGCATGGAACAGATGGTGCTGAGCAACCCGGTGCTGCTGGCGCGCCTCGAATTGCTGCCCGCGGAGAAAATGCTGGCCGCCATCGATCCCGGCTACCAGGCGCTGGAAGTGGCTGCGCGGCTGGATACGCACCTGGCCAACGGCCACTTGCATTTCGTTCAATACAATGCGGATTCTCCCACTGGCGCGGGTTACGCGGACGCCCTGGCCGATTTGTTTTACGACGCCGCCCCGATGAAGGAATTCCGCAAGCGGTATACCCTCACGCGCACCGGCAGCCGGCGGCACCTTTTGCAAGCGCTGCTGAAATCCTACAAACAATTCGGCGGCGAGAAGAAGCCCAACATCGCCATCGTGGAGTTCCGGCCGGCTTACCATTCCGGACAGAGCGAGTACGAATTGTTCCGAGATCTCTTCCGCGAGGATGGCTACGCGGTGGAGATCGTGTCGCCCGAGCAGCTCGAGTACCGCAACCACGTGCTGCGCAAAGGCCCGTTCGAAATCGACTTGGTCTATCGGCGCCTGGGCGTGCAGGAATTTCTGGTTCGCTTCGACCTGACGCACCCTTTGGTGCATGCCTACCGCGACCGCGCGGTGTGCGTGGTCAACAGTTTTCGCTCGGAGCTGGCGCACAAGAAGGCCATGTTCGGCTTGCTGACCGACGAGTCCCTGACGGCCAAGTTCCCGGCGGCTGAGCGCAAAGCCATCCGCGACCACGTGCCGTGGACGCGCCTTGTTGCCGCGTCCAAGACCACTTACGAAGACCGCATCATCGACCTGCCCGAATTCATCTCCAAGAACCGCGAGCGGCTGGCGCTCAAGCCCAACGACGACTACAGCGACCTGCACGCTTACTACGGCTGGGAGATGGGAGACGCCGAATGGGAGCGCGCCGTCAAGCAGGCCATGCGCGCGCCTTACGTGGCGCAGGAGCGCGTGGGCCAGGTGCGCTCCGTGTTCCCGCTCATGAGCTTCGGCCAACTTGAGTTCCGGGAAATGCAGGTGGACGTGCACCCGCACGCCTACCTGGGCAAAGTGCAGGGCTGCTCGAGCTGGCTCTCCACCCGTAAAGCGGGCTTTTCGTCGGCCGCGGGCGTTGTGCCGACGTTTATCCTGGATTTGAAGAGCTGAGGGGCTGCCGGGCTAGAGTTCGAGAGCCAGGCGCAGGCCCTCATCTACCAACCTCTGCAAGCGCGGCGGCAGCGTGCCGGCGTGCTCAGCCAGGAAATTACGGTCGAGGGTGAGAAGTTGCGAGACATTCACGACCGAGTCCCGGGGAAGGCCCGTAGACCGCGCGGGCAAAAGGACATTCCCGGGCGCATCGGCAAGTTCCAAATTGCCGGTGATTACGGCCACGATTGCCGTTTGAATGCGGCTGCGGTTGAAAGAGTCTGCCTGGACCACCAGCACCGGCCGCCGATACCCGGGCTCGGAGCGGCGAGGCTCGACGAGGTCGGCCCACCAGATCTCGCCCCGCTGAATCTCGTCCATCTTTACCAGGAGTCCTTTTCGAGGGATTTCAGTTGGGCGCGACTCAATACGGAATCCACCTTCGCGGGCCGGCGCGAATATACCTCATTCAGGCGCTGGGTGACGGCACCGCCTTGCTGCCGCTTCAGGAACTCCGAAAGCGCTGTGGCGTACAATTTGCTTCTCGAAACCCGTAGGCGGCGGGCAGCAACCTCCGCCAGACGGAAAAGATCGTCAGGAACCGAGACGGCGGTCTTCATACTGCCAGTATAACCCGAGTTATACCCGGCAAGCTAAAGCATGCCCCACCTACTTCATTTCCGCCCGCAACACCTCGATGGCTTTTTCCACCTGGCGGTCGTGGCCGGTCAGGAAATCGGCGGGCGTGTTGTCCACCAGAACGTCGGGCTGGACGCCGTAGTTCTCCATGTTCTCGCCGCGCGCGGTGAAGACGCCGGAACCGGGCGTGCGCAGCGCAGAGCCGTCCAGCAGCGTGAAGGAGCCCGTCCCGATGACCGCGCCCATGGTGGGCACGCCGATCACCTTGCCGAGACCCAGTGAGCGGAAGCCATCGGGAAACATCTCGGCATCGCTGGCGGAGCGCTCGTTCTGCAACACCACCATGGGGCCGAAGAACGCCTGGCCGGGACGCTCGACGTCGAGCGAATCGCGATTGCGCGTGGATTGATAGGCTTTGCGCTGGTTCAGGATCGCCAGCAGCTCCTGGTCGATGCCACCACCGCCGTTGAACCGCTCATCGATGATGAGCGCCTTCTTATCCTTGTTCTCCAACAGATCCACCTGGAACTTCGCGAGTGATGGCGCATCCATGGCCTTGATATGCAGGTAGCCAATCTGGCCGCCCGAAATCTTCTCCACCATGGCCTTGCGGTCCGCCACCCACCGGTCGTACTCCAGGTTGCCCTGCGCCACGGAAGCGAGCGGCTCCAGGCTGACGGTCCAGGCGCCATCGGTCGAAGGTTTCGAGTTCACCAGGAACTCGAACTTCCGCCCCGGCAGAATGTTGAACAGCTTCCAGTAGTTTTCGCTGGTCTTCAATTCCTTGTCATTGACCGCCAAAATGAAGTTTCCGGGCGCCAGCTTGACGAAATCGTGATCGGCCGGCCCCTTCTTGTATACGTAGGCGACCTTGTAATAGCCGGAAGCGTCCGGCTCCATTTCAAAGCCCGGATAGCGGGTCTGGATGGTCTCCGCCGGGGTGCGTCCCGGAACGACGCCGCCGCCTGAAATGCCGGTGTGTGAGGCGTTCATATCGCCGATCATTTCCATGATGACGTTGTGAAGCTCTTCGGTATCGGCGATGTTCCCCAGCAGCGATTCGTAGGTGTCTTTCGCCGCGGCCCAGTTGGCGCCGTGCATCTTGGCGTCGTAGAAACGGTTCTTCATCACGCGCCAGGCTTCTTCGAAGACCTGCTTGCGCTCGGCGGCCAGGTCGATTTCCATGCGCACCGTGAACGCGATGCGCCGCGGTGCGGAACCGGTAGCGGCGGTTTCCGTAGCGGCCGCCGCGCCTCCGCTGGCGCCGCGTCCGCCGCGTCCCCCTCGGCCGCCCGCCGCCGCGTCCGGCGCTGGTCCGCTATCTCCGGCCGGTGCCGCGGGGACGGCCAGCGAGTAAATGCCGCCGCCCTGCAGAAAGTAAACACTTCGGCCGTCCCTGGTCCATTGGGGTTCGGTGCCGCCGCCAAAGCCAAAGCCGCCGCCGCCGCGTCCGCCGCGCCCGCCGCGTCCGGCGTCTGCCACCGTGTTGTTGAGGCGCGTCACGCGAGTGCCGTCTTCGGAGATGGTGTACATCGCGGGACCGCCCACTGCCACTCCCTCTTCCCCGCCACCCGCCCCGCCGGCCATGGCCATGAAGAGGTAGCTGCGGCTATCCGGCGCCGGCACCACGGTCGAAACCGAGCCTGCCACGCGGGTAAGCTGCGTGATCCTGCGCTCCAGGTCGTCCCATTCGATCTTCACTTGCACGTTCGCTCCCGCGCCGGCTGCCGCGCCACGGCCTCCGCGCCCACCGGGACCAGGGAGCGCCCCCGTTTCCTGAGCGGCGGCTTCGGCCTGCGCTTCCGTGTTCACGTCGCGATCAGTGGGGTCTTTCTCGATGTGCGTCAGCGCCACGCTGTAGAGTTGTGACGAGCCGCGGCCCGAAGTCGATGCGATGCCGGCCACGCTGACGCCGCCCAGCAGCAGCAGCTTCTTGCCGTCGGGGGTCCATTTCGCGCCCCGCGAGACCATGAATTGATCGCAAGCGATCATGGTCTCTTTGCCGGTGGCCAGTTCCTTCACCCACACGTGCGAGCGCAGAAGATTATCGTCCTTGGAGTAAGAGATCCACTTGCCGTCCGGCGAGAATTGCGGCGTGCCGATGTTGCCGGCGTCGCTCGAGACCAGCACTTCTTCCTTGCCGGTCTCGATGTCGACGAGCCGCAGCTTGTGGTCCGTTCCCGACCACATCAGCGACTTCGAATCCGGCGCCCACGTTATGGCGGATTTGTCGCAATCCACGTCGCTGAGCTTCTTCTGGTTCTTGCCCAGTTCGTCGGAGATCCATACTTCCTCGCGTCCCGTGCGGTCCGAGACGAATGCGATCCACTTGCCGTTAGGCGACCAGCGGGGATCCTGCTCCTTCCACGACGTTTCGGTCACGCGCTGCGGCTCGCCGCGATCGGTGGCGATGGTGAACACCTCGCCGTGCACCACGATGGCCGCACGCCGGTTGGAAGGCGAAAGGTGGAAGCTTTCGGCCTCGTTGTTGACAGTGACCAACTCGGTTTCGTTCTCCTTCACGTCGCTCTTGATGTCGATGCGGATTTCGGCGGTCTTGCCGCTGGCGGTATCCAGCTTCCAGATGCCGAAGTTGTCTTCGTAGACGATGGTCTTGCCGTCCGCCGAAATGCTGGGGAAGAAGAGGTTGCCATCCAAGTGGTGCGTCACTTGCGTGGCCTTGCCGCCTTTGTCGGAGATCTTCCAGATATTGTTGACGCTCTTCATGACCTCCGGCGATCCGGGCTTGATGTTTTTCTCATTGGGCAGCTCATTAGAGACGAAATAAACCTCGCCGTTCAGCCCGTACATGGGCCAGAAGCGGTTGCCCTTGTAATCGTCGTCGCCCAGCTTGGTGAACTTTTTGGCCGCCACGTCCATCACCCAGATGTCCGCCGCGTAAGCGCCGCGATAATGTTTGCGCGACCAGACCGAGGGGTGCCGCATGAAGGCCAGCTTGGACCCGTCCGTTGAATAGCTGGCATACGCGCCCCAATCGGTGGGGACGGGCTGTTCGATGCCCCCCTCCAGCGGAACTTCCCAGAGGGTGGCGACGGTGGGGAACGCGCCATTGCCGCGCGTGGAAGAAAACAGGATCTTCTTGCCGTCCGGCGTCCAGCCCACCACGTTATCGTCGGCGGTGAGGAAGGTAAGCTGGCGCGGCTTTCCCCCCGTGGCCGGGATCGCGAAGACGTCGTAGTTGCCTTCGCGGTTCGAGGAAAACGCGATCCATTGCCCGTCCGGCGAGAACCGCGGATCGATCTCCCGCGCCTTGTTATCGGTGAGCCGCTGGACTTCCGCGCCATTCTCGTTGGCCGTCCAGATGTCGCCCAGGTAGCTGAAGGCCACCTTGCCTTTGGAATACGTCGGATAACGAAGCAATTTCACCTGCGCCTGCGCGAGCGCGGGCAGCAGCAGAGCGACGGCAACGAAAAAGGCTTTTCGGATCATCTCTATCCTCCGGTGTAGCGGATAGAAATGATGTTAATGGGTGGCGCGGTGGAAGGCAACCGACGATTTCCAAAAAGCCAGTTGCTGAAACGCTACCAAGAAGCGGGTTTGTGCAGAAAGCCTCCGTACCCGTCTGGCAGCGGATTGGAGAATTGTGCGTGCGGCAAAACATTGAGAGGCAGATCCCGGTTCTTGTCGGCCGCCATGCGAAGTTCAACGGCAGCGCCGCGACCTGGATCCCGAGCCGGAACATACACGGCTGTCTCCTTCGTCGGAAAACGGTGGCGGATCATCCTGATGGCCGGCACCAGATCGGAATCACCGCTCACGAGCACCAGCTTGTCGCACAGGTCTTGATAGGCATCGTCCAGCATGAAAATGGCGATGTTGACATCGGTTCTCTTTTCTTCTGAAGCCTGGAAGAACCTCGTCCCGCTATATGTGCATCGCGGTACCGCACATTTGATCTTCTTGTTCTTGAACTTTCCCAATATCATCTGAACGTCGGGAGTAGTCGCAAGGGCCTGAAGGTAGACTTCCTGATTTGGCTTCGTGGGCCCGTGGACCATCGCAGTAAAATAACGGATGCACTGGATGTCGTCGTTGGGGCGAACCAAGCGAAAGAACCGAGCAAGATCCAGCCACTTGTAAGGGGTACCCTTGACGGCCCCATAGTAGAGGTTGAATCCGTCTATGTATATGATCGTTCGTGGCTTTTGCGTCAAGGCACCAAAAAACGAAAGGCGGTCATATAGACCGCCCAAACCGGCACATTGGCCGGGGAGTCGTCAAACCCAGTATCACACTGCTCCGAGACGAATGCCATACCCGCAAGTGCGGGTACGTCAATCTGCAATCAGTCTGATTTCCCCGATGCCGCCGTGGACGTCGACGTGAATCCTCACCTTCGAGTCTTCGTACGCATCGTTGATCCAGTGGCCGCCTTCGCGCCGCAGCCCTTCCGTGTGGATTTCGCCGATGCCGCCCGCACCTTCGGCGTAGACACCCACGCCGGCCGGCAAACGGACCGTGGCTTCCCCGATGCCGCCGTGAATGTGCACGTCGTAGTTGTGCTTCGGGTTCCCACGGAGATCCATGTCCAGCTTGCCGACCCCCATGTGGACTTCCACGCTGCGCAGCGACAAACTGCCCAGGTCGAGCCGCGCCTGCCCCGCGCCGAAATGCAGGGTGAGGTCCATGGGAACCTCGTTGTTCAAAGCCAGATCCCATTCGTATCGGGTGTGGCCTATCTGGGCGTGGCCCTCCGGCTGGCGGATGGTGAGGTCGCCCTGCGTGCCCATGCTGCTGTACCGCACCTCGGGCTGCCAAGACGCCACGTTATAGGTGAAATCGGCGGTCAGCAGCTTCCGCGCTCCGCCGCCAATAATCAGGTTGCCGGCGCCCATGTTGAGGTTCACGCGGACCCTCTCCGAAGCGTCCCGCTCGACGCTGCGGGAATCGTGCCGCACGGGCCCGGTGGCGGTGTCGATGACGCAACCGCTCAAGCACAATGCCGCCGCCAGCAGAGGCAGACATCTGATGGCCATGGAGTCTCCTTCCCACGAACATACGCGCCCGGGGCGCGAGTTGTTCCCTACCAATGTGTGGGCGACCCGTCCGGCCGCTGGTATATCTGCCGCCGGACGGGCTGGGTCACCTCGCCGATCGGTTTGAGCAGCTTCATTTCGAGCGTGGCTCCCAAGCCGGGCCGTTCGTTGGTGTAGACTTTCCCCTGTTTGAAATCCAGGCACTCTGGAAGGTAATCGATGACCCGGTCGCCATAGTTGTACTCGAACAGCACCGGGCCGGGGAAGGTGGAGAGGCAATTCACCAGGGCGGCGGTGGAGATGGGCCCGGTGAAGTGGGGCACCATTCCCACTACGTGCGTTTCGCACAGGGCCATGATCTTCAGGTATTCGGTGATTCCGCCGACATTGGGCAGCGTGCAGCGGTTGTAGTCGATGTCGTGGTTCTCCACCAGGCGGTTGAAGTTCCATCGTTGCCCCCACTCCTCGCCGGCGGCCAGCGGGCACGTGGTCATCTGCCGCAATCTCGGAATGTCCTCCAGGAACTGCTCGTCGCGGGTGGGGTCTTCCACCAGGTAAGGCTCGTATTCCTCGATCAGCTTGCAGCAGCGCAGGGCGTCGGGATAATCGAATTTCTGGTGCAGGTCGACGTTCCAGTCCCCCTTCGGGCCGACGCCTTCGCGAACCTCCTTGCATGCCTGGGCCACAATGCGGACGCGTTCGTGCGTGTTATAGACATTGTCGACGATGGGTGCGCCGGCGCCGGCATCGATGCGGAAAGCGCGGTAGCCGGCCTCGATGGTGGCGCGCGCGCTATCCCGCAGGCTCAGGCCCCTGCCACCCGCGCCGCCGGTGGGGTAGCATTCGCAGTAATTGCGCACGGCCCCGCCCAGAATCTGGTGTACCGGCGCCTTCAGCGCCTTGCCCTTGATGTCCCACAGGGCCAGGTCCAGCGCCCCGAGGGCATCGATCTTCTCCCGGCCCGGAGGATAGAACCAGGCCATGTACATTTCCTGCCAGATGGCCTCGATGCGGAACGGATCTTTTCCGATCAGCGATCCGGCGGCCTGTTCCAGCGTGTCCTTCGAGCCGCCTTCGCCCACTCCGGTGATTCCGATGTCCGTCTCCACCGTCACCACCATGTTGCTCTGGTTGAACAACTGGTTCAGGTTGGGCGGCGAATAAATCCGGACGCGGGTGATTTTCGCTTTGGGAAGCGCGGCTTCCACGCGGCGGGGAAGAGCGGCGCTCACAACCGATGCGGCCGTGAGTGACTTCAAGAAGGTTCTTCGGTGCACGGTATTCTCCTACGAGACAGTCTAACCTACCCACACCGTGGGGCGGACGCCCTCGTCCGCGCCGGACCCCCTGGTCCGGCTCTTCTAACCCTTCGTGGTGACCGTGACGCTTCCTGATTTCAGCCCGGGCGAGGAAGCCGTCACTCGGATCTGACCCGGTTTGGCGCCGGCTTGTACGATGGCCAGGCACATCCCGCTGTATGCCTTCCTGCGATTCGATTTGTAGTCGTCGTGGCTCTGCGGGTCGCCGTTGTCTACGCCGATGAGCTTGCCTTCGCCCTGAATCTCGAAGGCCACCTCATGGGCGGCATCCGGCACCATCCTGCCTTGGGCGTCGACGATCCTGACCGTGATATGGGCGACATCCCGGCGGTTGGCGGCGATGGCATCCCGGTCCACCTTCAGGTCGATTCCCACCGCTTCGCCGGTGGTGCCGATCTCCACCGTGACAACGTCTTTCCCCTCTTTTCTGCCGACGGCCTTTAGAGTCCCTGGTTGGTAGGGAATGGTCCAGGTGAGGTGCAAATCCGAGGTAGTCCGCGTGCCTCTGGCCAGCGGACCATAGTTGCCGTATCGTTCCGTCATCCCGTAACGCGGAAACTGGTAGCCCTGCATTCCAGCGGATTTGCCGTTGACGAACAGTTCGACCGATTCGCAGTTGGTATAGCAGGTCACCGGAATGAACTCACCCTCGTGGCCCTTCCAGTTCCAGTGGGGGAACAGATGCAACATGGGCATCTTGGTCCATTGGCTCTGGTAGAAGTAATACCCGTCCTTCTCGAAGCCGCAGGTGTCGATGACCCCGGAGGTAGATCCCTTGCCGGGCCACCTCGATTCTCCCAGATAGTCGATGCCCGTCCACATGTGGTCGCCGGCGACGTAATCGTAGGTGGACACGAATTTCCACAGTTGCTCGGTCCCGGTGTTGGGCCGGCCGCCGCCGCGTCCCATCATCATCATGCCGCCCATGCCCATGCCGCCGCCACGGCCGCCCGCGGCTCCCGGGGCTCCGGGAGCGCCGGCAATAGCGGCAGGAGCGGGAACTGCCGCCGCGGCGGGCTGTGCCTGCGGGAAGATCCCCGCGTAGGAGCCGCGCGGCCCGCCCATGCCGCTGCTCTCGGTTCCGATCATCCGCCTTTGCGGATAGGCTGCCTTGTCGAGGCTGTAATACTTCTCGATGCGGTCGCGCCAGCGGTCCACGTAGTTGTAGCCGACCACGTCGAGCAAGGCCAGAAATTCGGGCCGCGCCCGGTTGGAAAGCGGTTCCGACTCGACGCGGTCGCAGGCCGCGGTTACCAGCCGGGTGGGATCCTCCCGGTGGAACAGGGTCAGGATCTGCCGCAGAGTTTCCGCGCCGCTGGGGGCGGATTGATCGCCGATCTCGTTGCCCGCGCTCCACAGCACGACCGAGGGGTGGTTCCGGTCGCGATGGACGAAATCGGTTACGTCGCGCTCATACCAGTCGTTGAAGTAACGGGTATATCCGTTGTTGCGCGTCTTGGACACCCTCCACTCGTCGAAAGCCTCGTCCATCACCAGGAAACCCATCCGGTCGCAGAGGTCCAGCAACCCCGGTGCGGGTGGATTATGGCTCATGCGGATGCCATTACAACCCATCGCCTTGAGGACTTCCAGGCGCCTCTCCCACACCCGTTCCGGCACGGCCGCTCCTACCGGGCCGGCCTCGTGATGCACGCACACACCGTTGATTTTCACGCGCTGGCCGTTCAGCACGAACCCCTTGTCGGCGTCGAAGACGGCCTCGCGGATTCCGATCGGCGTATCGTACACGTCCACGATGCCGCTCTGGTCCCGCACGGTGCTTCGGACGGTGTAGAGGTACGGCGTTTCGACCGACCACAGGTTGGGCTTTTCCACCTTCACCACCTGCATGAATTCGTACTCGCCGTTAGCGCCCACTTCCTGACTTGCCTCGTCGCTTTGGATTACCTTGCCGGCCCGGTCCAGAATGCTGGTGACCAGCGTGCATTTGGCGGCCGCTTTGCCTTCGTTCCTGATCCGGGTCTTCACCTGGACGCTGGCTGCCGCATCGGATACCTGCGGCGTGGTCACGAACGTTCCCCAGTGCGCGACGTGCACGTCGTTCATGGTCAGCAGCCAGGTGTGCCGGTAGATGCCCGAGCCGGTATACCAGCGCGAGTTAGGCTGGTTGGAATTGTCCACCTTGACGGCGATCGCGTTATCGCGGGCGCCGAAAACCAGGTGCGGCGTCATGTCGTACCAGAAGGTGATATAGCCAAACGGACGTTTGCCGAGATACTGGCCGTTGATCCACACCTCGCTGTTCTCAAACACCCCTTCGAATTCGACGAAGAATTTCTTGCCGCGGGAAGACTCTGACAGGCGGAAGCGTTTCCGATACCATCCGATGCCCGCGGGCAGGCTCCCCTGGGCAGTCTCGTTCTCGCTGTAGGGCCCTTCGATGCTCCAGTCGTGAGGGAGGTCCACGCTTCTCCAGGAGGCGTCCGTGAAATCCGGCTGTTGCGCGCCGGGCGCGTCCCCCTTGAAGAACCTCCAGCCGAAGTCGAAGCTGTCCCGGATTCGCGACGCGGAGTTCTCGCCGGCGGGGCTCGGCTGGGCGGCCGTGGTCCCCGCGGGCTCCAGCGCCGAGGCCAGCGCCGCCGCGCCGACTGCCTGGCTCAGCAGGCGGCGCCGGCTCAAAGATTGGGTCGATTCGTTTTCGTGGTTCATAGTGGTTGCCCTAACGTCGAGTATACTTGTCGAACACCGTCACCACGGGCAGAGCATTGCCGTCGTCATCGAAGAAGCCCCGGCTCCGAAGGCCGCCGGTGACCGCGGGCTCCCACCAGAAGACGCCGGCTCCCCGGTTGTGCGGCGCGCTCAGAACCATGCGGTTCACGGAGTCCAGAAACTCTTTCTGGCCTTCGGGAGTCTCGGGGTACGGAGCGCTCTTATCCTTGTATTGCGACGGCCTCCAGTTGTAGGCGGCTTCCACCACAATGATGTCCTTCGGGTACTCATTGGCCATGAAGTCCAGGTTTTCGCGCAGATCGAGCAAGGAGCCGTGCCACCATGGATAATAAGACTGCCCAATGACGTCGAACGGTACATCGTAGGAAATCAGTTTGTCGAAGAGGGCCTTGGTCTTCACCTTGTCCCCGCCCCGGTCGATGTGAATCATGATTCTGGGCCGCCTGCCGTTTCCTTTTCCCGCGTCGATGCCGTTGATGCCGGCCCTGAGGAGGTCGGCGAAGTTGTCCCACTGGTCGGGCAGCCTGGCATCGGGCCACAGCATGCCATTGGTGATCTCATTGCCCACCTGCACCATGTCGGGCAATACACCGGCGTCTCGAAACGCGATGATAGAGTCCCGGGTATACTCGAACACGGCTTGTACCAACTCGGTGTGGGACTTGCCTTCCCAAGCCTTGGGAATGAATTGCTTGCCGGGGTCGGCCCAGGTGTCGGAGTAGTGATAATTGAGCAGGAACCGGAAGCCGAGCTTCTTGGCTTCTTTGGCCGAAGCGATGGTGTACTCCAAATTATTGGGCAGACTAGTTGGCGTGTGGAAGAGCCTCAGCCGGATCCAGTTGTAGCCGTGGTCCTTGAAGATCTGTAGTCCGGGCTTGGCTTGGCCGTCCTCTTTGAACACGGTCCCCTTGTCTTCCGCCTGCTTCAGATAGGACAGATCCGCGCCGACGGCGTACTCGGCCGCACGCACGGCGGCGCCCGGCCACAGCAGCCACAAGATACATAGAGCTATGCTTTGTTTTTTCATGATGGCTATCCCTGGATGGAGAATATCACTCCGTTGAACAGCGGTGGTAGGCCGGTCCCGGCGCACCGCCTCCGTTCAACCGGCGGTTGTCAGAACTGGAACCGCGCTACAAGCTGCCCGTTGCGGGGCTGCGCGTAGAGCGAAGTCGGGTTGATGTAACCGAAGCCGGAAACCGTAACGCCGGCCGCGGTACGCACCTGGGTGCTCTGCGGGCCGCTAACGGTCGGGTTGGCAACGTATGTGCGGTTAAAGACGTTGAAGAATTCCGCGCGAATTTCGAGCGACATCCTCTCCCGGATGCGGAACCGGCGGGCAATGTTCATCTGTTCGTTGGGGCGCCGCTCATAGCGGTAGTCGGAATAGTAAGGCGACGCGGTTCAGGGCTGCGTGGGGGTTTCCGCCCTGCTGGAAGCTGCATCCAGCGCGCACGATATTTCGCCGAAGGTCGGCCACGAGTTGCGGGAGCGCGCCCGCAACGAGGTCCGCGGGATGGGCCTTGCGGATTTCCCGGATGGCTTCGACACCGCCCTTATGGGGAGGCCGCAGATCCATCAGGACGACATCGGCGGTCTGCTCCGAGCATATCGAGCAAGCCTCCTCCCCCGGAGCCCGCCTCGGCGACTACGGCCATGTCCGCCTGCACACCGATGATGGCGGACAGCCCGAACCGCACCACGGGGTGATCATCGACGATGATGACGCGAATCATGATGGGGTTACTTTATGGTACGTCACATTCTAATCGAGCCGGGCTTTGGGCGTTAGCTATCGATCCGCGGTGTGCTAAAACGAATGTTCCGGATCCATTCCCATGCCAAAAACGACAGTCACTTTCGGTGAGATCATGTTGCGGCTCGCGCCGCCGGGGTTCGAGCGCTTCCTGCAGACGCCCCAATTCGTGGCCACTTTCGGCGGTGGTGAGGCCAACGTAGCCGTCGCGCTGGCGTCCTTCGGCCTGCCGGCGGCCTACGTAACCGTGCTGCCGGATAAGAACCCCATCGCGGACGCCGCCATCGGCGAGTTGCGCCGCATGGGCGTGGACACCTCCAGGATCGTGCGCGGCAAGGGGCGCATGGGCATCTACTTCCTGGAGGCTGGCGCCAACCAGCGTGCTTCGAAAGTCGTCTACGACCGCGGCCAGAGCGCCATCGCGCTCGCCAAACCGGGCGATATCGACTGGGACCGCGTGCTCCAGGACGCAGGCTGGTTCCACATCACCGGCATCACGCCCGCCATCAGCGGCTCAGCCGCCGACCTGGCACTCGAATCCGTGCGCCAGGCGCGGGAGAAAGGCCTCGCCGTCTCCTGCGACCTCAACTATCGCAAGAACCTGTGGAAGTGGGGAAAGCCGGCCGTCGAGGTGATGCGCGAGCTGGTGAAATACGTGGATGTCGTCATTGCCAACGAAGAAGACGTGCAAATGACGCTGGGCATACAGGCCGAAGTGGACGTGCACTCGGGCGCGCTCGATAGAGCGCAGTACCAGAAGCTGACGGGCAAGGTGCTGGAGGAATACCCCAACCTGAAGGCCATTGCCATCACCCTGCGGGAATCCAAGAGCGCCTCGCACAACGGCTGGTCGGCGTGCCTCAACGACCGCCAGACATTCTTGGTGAGCCGCCACTACGACATCACGCACATAGTGGATCGAGTGGGCGGCGGCGACTGTTTCGCCGGGGGCCTGATCTACGGTTTCCTGACCCTGCCGACGCACCAGGAGGCGCTTGAGTTCGCGGTGGCGGCGAGCTGCCTGAAGCACTCCGTTCCCGGCGACTTCAACCGCATCACCGTGGACGAAGTGAACGCGCTGCTCAAGAGCGGCGGCTCGGGAAGAGTGCAGCGGTAGGCCGCGGCTCTCAGCACGCGGTGCCGAAGTCTTTTTCGAACGCCTCCACCAGCGCCGCGCCCCAATCGCTCTTGGTGGGCTTCATCAGGCCGGCGAAGAAACGCAGCACCGGCGGCTCCTCGTAGAACGCGAGCCCGCCGACCAGTTCGCGGTGGTCGTAGAGCCATTTCAGACGGTCGGCCACGTACAGGCAGTGCGACATAGTGTACACGCGCCGCGGAACGGCCATGCGCAGCAGCTCCATGTCTGCCGGCACGTCGTTGCCTTGCGCGTCCCGATCCATGGAAACCGAGCCGCGCTCCATGCCGCGGGCACCCGAAGCGATGAACATCGCGGCGGCCAGCGCGCCCGCCGGGTACTCCGACTGCGGCACGTGATCGATGAACCGCATGGCATCGACGTGGCAGGCCAGCCCTCCCGCGGGCGTCACCACCGGCACTCCTTTCTCCAGCAGCAGGCCCACGAGATACTTGATGGCGTCCGCCGACGAGCCGGCCACTTCCAGTTCGGTCATCTCGCGCATTCCCACCGCCATGGCTTCGATTTCTTTCGACGACATGCCGCCGTAGGTGTAAAACCCCTCGTAAAGCGGCAGCCACGGGCGGATGGCTTCGTCCAGGTCCTTGCGGTTGGTGGCGATGAAGCCGCCGCGCACGCTGCAGCTCTTGCGGCCCGACAGGTAGGTCAGGTCCGCGACGCTCGTCATTTCCCGCACGATGTCGCGAACCGAGACGTTCTCATAACCCGGCTCGCGCTGGTGGATAAAGTAGGCGTTCTCGGAAATCAGGCTCGCGTCCAACACCAGGAAGATCCCCAGCGGCTCGATGAGCGCCTTCACCTGCTTCAGGTTTTCCAGCGAGAACGGCTGCCCGCCGATAAGGTTGGTGGTGGCCTCCATGCGCACGAACGACACGTTCTCCGCCCCGGCCTTTTCAATGGCCGCCTGCAGGCGTCCCAGGTCCATGTTCCCCTTGAAGGGGAAAGTGCTCGTGGCTTTCAGCGCCTCCGCGGTATACAGCTCCAGCACCTTGCCGCCGGCCAGGTCGAAATGCGCCTTGGTGGTAGTGAAGTGGTAATTCATGGGCACGATATGGCCGGGCTTCACGAACGTCTTGGCCAGCAGGTGCTCGGCGGCGCGGCCCTGGTGCGTGGGAAGCAGGTACTTGTAGCCGAAGATTTCCTGCACCGCGTCCGCCAGCTTGTAGAAGCTCTCCCCTCCGGCGTACGCATCGTCGGACTGCATCATGGCCGCCAGTTGGTTGTCCGACATGGCGTTGGTGCCGCTATCGGTCAACATGTCGACAAAGATGTCGCGGCTGCGCAGTTGAAAGGTGTTGTACCCCGCCGCTTCGATGGCCTTCAGCCGTTCCCGCGCCGGCGCCAGCCGCACTTTCTGCACGATGCGCACCTTGTGCATTTCAATCGGAATTTCCGTTCCATTGGATAAACGTATACTCATGACTGATTGGCTTTCGTTTGGATTTTAGGAATTCAACTCAAAGGCACCGACCCGCGATGGCAGCGTTCAGCGTGCCTTCTGAAGATGGGAGTGGACACTCCATACAGTAATTGAGGGTAGCATTGTGGCGCGGCGGGTGGAAGTGTGTGGAATGAGAAATTGGTTTCTGTGGTGAGCGCGGCAGGAATCGAACCTGCAACCTAGTGATTAAGAGTCACTTGCTCTGCCAATTGAGCTACGCGCCCGCTCTCGAGGTCGACTGGAAGCTGGCGCAGCCCATGCCGCGCCAAGAGCCGATTATACCATCGTACGGGCGAATGTCACGATTCGTTTTTTGGCCGCTCCTCCGGCAGCCCCGCCGCCACGATCTGCGCGATATCGAGCAGCTTCGGCGGCGATGGCGTCAGCGCGCCCAACGCGTCGTGGAACATCGACTGGCAGAACGGACAGGCCGTGCCAATTGTCCGCGCGCCCGTGGCCAGCAGTTCTTCGGTGCGCTCCACGTTGATGCGCTTGCCTTTCTCCTCGCCCAGGAACATCTGGCCGCCGCCGGCGCCGCAACAGAAGGAACGCTCGCGCGTGCGGTGCGGTTCCACCACGTCGGCGAAACGCGCGATCGCTTGGCGCGGCTGTTTGTACACGTTGCGGTAACGGCCCAGGTAGCAGGGGTCGTGGAAGACCACTTTCCCGGAGCGCGCCCCGGCTTGTCCCACCGGCAAGCGGGCCAATAGCTCGCTGTGATGCTCGATCTCGAACGTGGCGCCGTACTCCCGCCAGTCGGTGCCGATGGTGCGCACACAATGCGGGCAGATGGAAACGATATTCCCGACCCCGGCCGGGCGCAGGGTTTCGATATTGGCTTCGGCGAGTTGGGAGGCGGCCAGGTCGTTGCCCAGACGGCGGGCCGCGTCGCCGGTGCACTTTTCCTTGCGCAACACGCCGAACGTCACGCCCGCATGGCGCAGAACGCGCGCCAGGGCCAGCACCGTCTCGCGGCCTTGCGGGTCGTATGCGCCCATGCAGCCCAGCCACAGGCAGTAAGCCTGCGTGCCGTCGTAAATCGGCAGCCCATTCTTCTCGATGAAACTCTGGCGCTCGCTGGCCGGGAAGCCGAAAACGTTCCCGGTGCGCTCGAGGTTCAGGAACAGCCGGGCGCCGTGCTCGTCTTCCCACTGGCCGGTGTTCACGGCGGCGCGCCGCAGGCCCACGATCACCGGCAGGTGCTGTATGCCCACCGGGCACTGAAACTCGCAGGCGCCGCAAGTGGTGCACTGGAAGACGGCCTCTTCGGAAATGTGCCGGCCCAGCAGCGCGGCTTCGCCGGCCGGTCCGAATTGGTTGAGGTAGCCGCGCAGGCCGAGGATGATCTCCTTGGGGTTGAGAACTTTACCCGTGTTGAAGGCGGGGCAATGCTCCGTGCACCGGCCGCATTCCACGCAGGTGTAGGCCTGCAGGGTGTCGATGCGAGTGATGTCCTTGCCGGCGCAGAGGCCGAAATCCTCGTCGCCTTCGAGCGGCGGAATGCGGCTGAATCCGGCGCGCCGCAGGAATACGGTCGCCGGGCTGAGCGCCAGGTGCAGGTGTTTGGTGTGAGGAATCAGCGGCAGAAAGATCAGCAGCGCCAGCGTGTGCGCCCACCAGATGGCCTTGCCCGCGAGCGTGACCGGCGGAATCCGCAGGCCGCCGAGCCAGGTCGCCATCAGTACCAAGATCAGGAGCGCGATCACGCCCGATTCGGGCGACAACTCCCCGAGCCACACCGGGCGCACGAAGAAGCGGCGGATGAACAGGCCGGCGATGGCCGCCGCGACGGCCACGGCCCACACCGCCACGAACCCGAGATAGAACCTCCCAAAGGCGGTTTCACCGGAGAGAAAGCCCGCGCCGAACGCGGAAGCGAAGTGATTGACGGTGGCCAGCGCGAACGCGCAGAAACCCCAGAAGACCAAGGCGTGGGCGATGCCGGGCAGGGGCCGCTGTCCGATCACCTTGCCTTGCGCCATCACTTCCCACAAGAACTGGCGGATGCGCGGGCCGAGCGGCGCCACTTTGAAATCCGGGGTGGCGCGCGCGCCGCGGATGGTCGCGAGGACCTTGCGAAATCGCAGCCAGAACAGCCCCAGAGACGCGGCCATCAACGCGATCAGGGCGGCTCGTTCCATCCACGACGCGTCGGGCATATTAGTAGAATAGGGCTTTCGGAGGATATTTGCGCATCGTTGTCTCGGGGGCCGCGGGGTTCATCGGATCGCACATGTGCGATCGTCTTCTGGCGGATGGCCATGGCGTCGTGGCCCTCGACAATTTTCTGACGGGCAACCGTCGCAACCTGGCGCATCTCGAAGGCCAGCCGCGGTTCCATTTTATCGAGCGGGACATCACGCAGCCGTTCTCCATCGAGGGGCCCGTCGATGGCGTGGTCCACATGGCTTCTCCGGCCAGCCCCAAGGACTATCTGGAGCATCCCATCGAAACGCTGGACGTGGGATCCATCGGCACGCGCCGCATGTTGGAACTGGCTCGGGAGAAACGCGCGCGATACCTGGTCACCTCCACGTCGGAATGTTACGGCGACCCGCTGGTTCATCCGCAGGTCGAGACCTACTGGGGCAACGTGAACCCGGTGGGCCCGCGCTCCTGCTACGACGAAAGCAAGCGTTTCACCGAAGCTCTCACCATGGCGTATCACCGCAAGCACGGCGTGCGCACCAACATCGCGCGCATCTTCAATACCTACGGCCCGCGCATGAAGCTGAACGACGGCCGCGTGGTGCCGGCGTTTCTGGACCAGGCCTTGCGCGGCCAGCCTCTCACGGTTTTCGGCGACGGTTCGCAGACGCGCAGCTTCTGTTACGTGAGCGACATGGTGGAGGGGCTGTGCCGGCTGATGCTCTCCGAGGAGCGCTACCCGGTGAACCTGGGGAATCCGAGCGAGATGACGATTCTCGAATTCGCCGATCGCATCCGCCGCATGACCGGGAGCCAGTCGGAGATCGTGTTCCAGCCGCTGCCCGAGGACGACCCCAAGCAGCGCCGTCCTGATGTCGCGAAGGCGCGCGCGCTGCTCGGCTGGGAGCCGCGCGTGGGGCTGGAGGAAGGCTTACGCCTCACCGTCGAGTATTTTTGTCGTCTCTCAACCCCGGCCCGTACCGCGGAATCGCCGGTCGAGCTTGTCTAGCAATTCCAGGCCCCGCTTCACGGAACCCTTGGCCGCCAATGCGCGGAACCGTGTTTCGGCATCAAGCTGCGTCAAAGCCACAGTTGCCAGTTCATCCATCAGTTTGTTCATGCTGAGGCCCCGGTTCTGGGCCAGGAGGCGGAGCCGAGCGTGTTTTGCTTCGGGAATGCGAATGGTCAGCGTACTCATGGAAGTTCCTTTACCAGTTCCCGCGGCGCCACCATCCGCAGGTCCGGAAATCGAAGATCGACGCCCCGGAAATCACGGAGATTGTTGGTCACGATCATCGCCGCGCCTCCCGCAACCGCCAGTTCCACAATGTGATTGTCCGCCTCATCCGGCAGGTTGGGCCGCCAGGAAAAGTAGATCTGCACCCACTCACAGACACTCAGGAAAGCCGCGAACAATTCCTGCCGTTCCCGTCGCGAGAGTGGCGAGGTTCGGAAAAGGGACCTTCGGTTCAGCACATCCTCATACTCCAGGAACAACGCCTGACCCATCAGAGGCTTCAATCGCCCCGACAGGCAGGCCCGGATCACCCGCCGGTTGTAGCCAGTGCCCCCGAGCAACGCACCGGCGAAAACATTCGTATCGATGACGACCCGGTCCAAGATCCGATGATAGCATATACGCTATCAAGTGATGTAGGACAGACGAATCGCCTTTTGTCGTCTGTCAACCGCCGTACCTTAGCGAAGTCGGCAGACCACAACAACCGATGGTCTGCCCCACCTTCCGCTACACTGGTGGGAGGCGCCCGGGTGGCGAAACCGGCAGACGCAAAGGACTTAAAATCCTTTTCCCGGCAACGGGAGTGCGGGTTCGATTCCCGCCCCGGGCACCAGGCAGTTTACTAGACCACCTCCATCCAGTTAGAATGTGTGCAGTAGTCGCCGGAAGGCCAAGTGGCACCGGCGGATGTCTGCCGTCGGGGGTCCCGCGGGGCAGGGTTCGACAAGAAATCCGGGAGGTTGTTTATGCATCGAAGATGTTTCCTGAGGTCGCTGGCCATGGCGCCGGCTGCCGGCTTGGTGAATGTCCCGCTCTTACTGACGCGGGAGGCCTTTGCACAACAGCGGGGCGGCATGGCGCAGGTCGATCCCTTCAAGCCCACCGATGAGGCCAATAACCCCATCGGCATCGCGAAGGGGATCCACCCTGGCAGAGTGGTTTGGGTCCAGGACGCGAAGGCGACCAGTTGGGATGGCACGACAGGGCATTGGTGGGACGATGCCAACACCGACCAAAGGGTCGTGCACAACATGACTTCCAAGATGCTCCTGGACCTGACTGGCCGAAAAAACGACAAACAGGCCTGGGACGCGCTGTTCCGCAGTTTCAACGAGACCCACAAGCTGGGGAGGTCCGGGTACCGTCCCGGGGAGACGATTGCGATCAAGGTCAACTGCAACCAGGATCGGTCCCCCGAATGGGGAACGCCGCAGGCTGCTCCCGCGGGTGGGCCGCGGGGCGGCGGTGCTCCGGGTGGCGCGCCTCCGAACGCGGCTCGCGGCGGCGGCGACAGGGGTGGAGCGCCTCCGGCGGGTGCCCGGGGCGGCGGTATGCCCAGGGGTCCGCTGAACGGTCTGCCGAGCCCGCACGCCGTGGTGGCTCTAGTCACGCAACTGATCGAAGCGGGCGGCGTGCGCGGCGAAGACATCATCATCTATGATGTCGCCGGCGGACGCAATGTCGGCCAGCCCATTTTCACCAGGATCAGGGCGAATTCCAATCCTCAGTTCCAGGCCGTGAAGTTCCTGGTGGGCGCCGACTTTAACCTGGGCGGGCGGATCTTCGCCGAGCCGGACATGGCCAACCCGGTTCAGTTCTCGAAAGAGGGCGTACCGGTGGCCTATCTGGCGAAGCAGGTGAACGCGGCCAAGTACCTGATCAACATGGCGCTGCTGCGGCCGCACGGAATGGCCGGCGTGACGCTGATCGGCAAGAACCACTTCGGCTCCGTCCATTTCCCGAACAATGGCGGCTGGACGCCCAGCCCGCTGCACCCCAACGTGATGCGCACTCTGCCGGTGGGCTCCTACAACGCCCTGGTGGACCTGATGGGGCACAAGCACCTTGGCGGCAAGACGATGCTCTACGTGCTTGACGGCCTCTATACCGCCGAGCAGAATGAAGGCAACGTTTTCAAGTGGGCCTCGTTCAACGACCACTGGGCCTCCAGCCTGGTGGCGTCGCAGGACCCGGTGGCCATCGACTCCGTGGGCATCGATATCCTGCGCAGCGAGCCGCGCGCGACCCAGGTCCGGGGCAGCGCGGACAACTACCTGCACGAAGCCGCGCAGGCCGCGAAGCCCCCGTCCGGGACGGTGTACAATCCCGACAAGACCGGCGTGCTGGCCAGCCTGGGCGTGCACGAGCACTGGAACAACGCGACCGACAAGAAGTATTCGCGCAACCTGGGCCGGAAGCAAGGCATCGAGTTGATCGTCGCGAGTTAACAGAGCCGCAACCTGCGAGACCGTAGTTATCAAACGCCGTGCGCGGGCGGGACGTAATCCGGGGGCAGGGCCGCGCCTTCGCCAAAGAAGTAATTGTCCATCTGCTGGATCAGAAACTCCTGGGCTTCCCGGTTGCCGAGGTTGAGCCGGTACTCGTTCATGATCATCTTCATGCGGTCTACCCACATCTTCCAGGCTTCCTTGGAAACGTTGTCGTAGATTTTCTGCCCCAGCGGATGGCCGTCGAACGGCACTTCGTCGAGACCGTCCATTTCGCGCTGGAACTTCACGCAGAACACCCGGTGGGCGCCCGGCGGAACCGGCTCTTCTCCCATATCGTCGAATCTCCTCAGACCAGGATACTACGGGGCGAAACCCACGCCCGTCAGCACCATGCCCAACTCGCGGCTGTCGGGTGGGGCGATGAACGTCAGGTCGATGACGATTTCCACTATGGCCACCGCGCCGGCTGCGCGCACAGGCGGCGATTCCAGCGTGTACGTGCCGGGCGCCGCGTAGGTCTGCGACGCCACTTCGCGGCCATCGAGCAGCAGCGTGACGCGGCGCGCGCGCGCCTGCGGCGGGATGGTGAACGTCGCGCGCAGCGGCAGGGCGGCCGCGGGACTCGCGAGCGCCACCACGGCGGAGCGCGACATCCAGCGAAAGCGGTGGTCTTCGAGAGAGAAGATGCCACTGACGATCTGGTCCGCGGCTTCCGGGGCGTTCATGGGCAGGTAGGCGAGCGTGGGATGCCGCTCGGCGACTTCGCGGGCGCGCACGCGGTCGATCGGCCCAGCGGATATCCCGAAGGGCCAGAAACCCCGCGATACCGTGGAGTACCCCGAGTGCGATTCCAGGCCGATCAGCCGCAGCGGAACGGCAGGGCGAATCTCCGCCGTGCGGAGTGTAACGAATGGGGCGGCGGGGTTGACGGAAGCGCCCAGATCGCTCGATACCACGATGTCGCCGGGGCGCAGGCGCTGGGTCTTCTTCAGCGGCAAGGCGCCGTCGGATTCCAGATAGTAGCGCAGGCCCCATTCGCCATCGACCCAAACGCGGTGGCCGGCGGCGGGGCCGCGCAGCGATTCGGCAAACTGGCGGTAGCCATCCCAATGCTGGTAGTTGACGGAGGCGAGACCCAGGCCGAGGGCCAGTTGGATGGCGAAGCCGGCGGCCAGCCACCTGGGGCGCAAGCGCGATGCCAGAAGTACCACGGGCGCCGCCATGGGCAGCAGGTAGCGCGCCGAGCCGGCAAAAAAAATGACTAAAGCTCCGGCGAAGAAAACCGCGATCCACGCCAGCAGGAAGAGCGTGTCCGGTTCGCGCCGCCGGCGCCAGGCGAGTATGAATGCCGGCGGCACGAGCGCGGGAAAGACGATGAACCAGGAGTGGATGGTCAATGCCAGGGCGCTGGCCAGCTTGGCGTCCAACGTCTGGTAGGTGGCCAGATAGCCTTTGAGTACGGCCGCGGGAAGAGCGCCGGTGGAGAGGCGTTCGAAAAGCTGCCACGCACCGACCGTCAACGGCGGAACCAGAAGCATGAGCCAGCGGGCGCGACTGCGGCGGTGGTAGAGGAACACATAGACCGCCAGGATGGGGGTGAGCAAGACGGCTTGGTAGGCGGTGAGGGCGGCCAGCGACATGCAGATGGCGGAGAGCAAGGGGGTGGTTTCGAACAAGGCCACGGCGGCCATCCAAAACGCCAGGAACGGCAGGTCCGTTTCCAGCGAATTGCCGTTCACTACGAAGGCCGGGACGGCGACGAATAGCAGCGCCGCCCAGAGCGGGTGCGGGGAGAAGCGCCGCGCCAGAGACCACATGGCGCAGGCGGCGATGAGGGAAAACAACATGTAGGCGGCGTGAAAGGGGACCTCTCTCACGCCGCCCAAGACCGCGATAAGAGCGGCCAGCACCCAGCCATCCAGTGGCGGATGCGGCTGGCCGCGCAGGTCCACTTCCTCACCCTGAAACACGTACTTGGTGTTGTCCGGGTGCAGCGGGTCGATGAGCGCGTGGGACGCCTCGGTGAGATAAATGTGATCGTCGCCCTGAATCGCCTGGTTGAGGAAGGGAAGGCGGATCAGCAGCACCAGCCCGAGCACCAGCCAAAGCCCGCGCCCCCCGGCCCCGACCCGCAAAACCGGCGGGTGCCCCGCCCGGCCCCCGGCCCCTGGCCCCCGGCCCCTGGCCCCTAGCTGGGCCGCCATCGCAGCACCGGCTTGCGCGCGGCGGTGACTTCATCCACGCGGCTGGTCCGGGTCCCGTAGGGCGCATTCTTGACCAGTTGCGGGTCGGCTTCGACCTCTTTGGCGATGGAGATCATGGCCGCAATGAACTGGTCGAGTTCCAGCTTGCCCTCGGTCTCGGTAGGCTCGATCATGAGCGCGCCGTGCACGATCATCGGGAAGCTCACGGTGTAAGGATGGAAACCGTAATCGATCAGCCGCTTGGCCAGATCGCCGGTGCGCACGCCCGCTTTCGCCTGGCGATCGTCGCTGAACACCACCTCGTGCATATTGGGCGACGCGTACGGCAAATCGTAATACGGCTCGAGTTGTTTGCGGATGTAAACCGCGTTGAGCACCGCGTCCACGGTGGCGTTGCGCAGGCCCGGGCCGCCGTGCGCCAGGATGTAGGCCAGGGCGCGCACCAGCACGCCGAAGTTGCCGTAGAAGGCGCGCACGCGTCCGATGGAGTGCTTGCGCCGGTAATCGTAGGCCCATTTCTTGCCGGAGCGCTTCAGGCGCGGCACGGGAAGGAACGGCTCGAAGGCCTTCTTGACGGCCACCGGACCGGCGCCCGGCCCGCCGCCGCCGTGGGGCGTGGAGAAGGTCTTGTGCAGGTTGAGGTGCAGCACGTCCACGCCGAAATCGCCGGGGCGCGCGATGCCCACCAGCGCGTTCATGTTGGCGCCGTCCATGTAGAGCATGGCGCCCTTGGCGTGCAGAATCTCGGCCGCCTGCATGATGTTCTCTTCGAATACCCCGAGGGTATTGGGATTGGTCACCATTAGCGCGGCCACGTCGCGGTCGACCAGCCGCGCCAGCGCGCTCACGTCCAGCATGCCGGTGGCGCTGGAGGCGATGTTCTCGACGGCGTATCCGGCGATGGCGGCGGTGGCCGGGTTGGTGCCGTGGGCGGAATCGGGGATGAGAATCTTCTTGCGCGGATTGCCGCGCTTTTCGAGCAGGGCGCGAATTAGCAGGATGCCGGTCAGCTCGCCGTGCGCGCCGGCGGCGGGTTGCAGCGTCACCGCGTCCATGCCGGAGATCTCGGCCAGAGCGGCTTCCAAGCGCGCCATCACTTCCATGGAGCCTTGCGCCAGGGCCTCCGGCTGGTAAGGATGCGCCCAGGCGAGGCCTTCGATGCGCGCCACCAGTTCGTTGATGCGCGGGTTGTACTTCATGGTGCAGGAGCCCAGCGGATACATGCCGTGGTCGATGGCGTAGTTCCAGGTGGAGAGGCGGGTGAAGTGGCGGATGGCTTCCACTTCGCTGACTTCGGGGAAACCGGGGATCTCGGAGCGAACGTTCTCGACACCTAGAATGGCGATGGGGTCAACAGGTAGAACGTCTAGGTCGGGGAGTTGGTAGGCGATCTTGCCGGGAGAGCTGCGCTCGAACAGGAGGGACTCGTTTTGCGAGAGGTGGGGGCGGACTTTGGAGATCATGCCAGCACCTCCGCTACCACATCCATGTCAGCGCGCTTAGACATCTCGGTGGCGCACAAGAGCATGCAGTCGGAAAACTCGGGGTAGAAACGGGCCAAGGGGAGGCCGCCGATGATCTTCTTTTTGAGAAGAGACTTGTTGATTGCGTCGGGGCTGGCGGTTTGGACTACGAATTCGTTGAAGAATCTTCCCGAGAAGCGCGGCTTCAACTTGGCGGCCAGGTAGTGCGCCTTGGCGAGGTTCTGCTGGGCCAGTTCGCGCAGGCCCTGCTTGCCGTAGACCGTCATGAAGACCGTGGCCATCAGCGCAATGAGAGCCTGGTTGGTGCAGATGTTGGAGGTGGCTTTCTCGCGCCGGATGTGCTGCTCGCGAGTGGAAAGCGTAAGGCAGAAGGCGCGGTTGCCGCGTGAATCGGTGGTCTGGCCCACCAGGCGGCCTGGCATCTGCCGGATGAACTTCTCCCGGGTGGCGATGATGCCCGCGAAGGGGCCGCCGTAGCTGGGCGATATCGCGAAGGACTGCAACTCGCCGGCCACGATGTCGGCATCCGCGGGCGGCTCCAGCAATCCCAGCGACACGGCCTCCGTGAATACCACGATCAGCAGCGCGCCGCGCCGGTGCGCGATTTCGGCGGCGGCTTTAACCCGGTCCACGATGCCGAAGAAATTCGGCGACTGCACAATGACGGCGGCGGTGAGATCGTCGATCTTGCGGTCCAGTTCTTCCAGGTCGATGGTTCCGGCCTCGGGCAAATAGCCGAATTCCTCGACCGGCATTCCCTGGTGCCGGGCATACGTGCGTAGCACCTCGCGGTACTCGGGGTGCACCGAGCGGGCGACGAGCACCCGCTTCCTGCCGGTGGAGCGCACGGCCATAGAGACGGCTTCGGGGACGGCCGTTGAGCCGTCGTACATGGAGGCATTGGCCACGTCCATGCCGGTTAGCTGGCAGATCATGGTCTGGAATTCGAAGATGGCGGTGAGCGTGCCCTGCGAGATTTCCGCCTGGTAGGGCGTGTAGGAAGTCAGGAACTCGCCGCGCGAAACTACGGCATCCACCAGCACCGGGCGGAAATGGTGGTAGACGCCCGCGCCCAGAAACGAGGCGTAGCCGTTGGCGTTTTCGGCCGCGCGCCGGCGGAAGTAATCCACGATTTCGTACTCCGAGATGCCCGCCGGAAGGTCCAGCGGGCGCTTCAGGCGCACGGCTTCGGGCAGATGCGAAAACAGCTCTTCGGCGGACGCCATGCCGCAGGCTTCCAGCATCTGGCGGCGTTCGGAATCGGACTTGGGAAGATAACGCAATTACTTTTCGGCTCCTATGTAGGCCACATACTCGGCGGCGGACATCAGGTCGTGCGCTTCGGCGGGCGCGCTGAGGTGGATCTTCACCAGCCACGCCGCGCCATGCGGATCCTGGTTGAGTTTCTCGGGAGCGTCGGCCAGCAATTTGTTGATTTCCGTCACCTCACCGCTCAGCGGCGCGTAGATGTCGGAAACGGCCTTTACGGATTCGACCGAGCCGAGCGACTTGCCCAGCTCGACGTGCACCCCCACCTTGGGCAGGTCCACGTATACGATGTCGCCGAGCGACTGCTGCGCATGATCGGTGATCCCGATCGTGCCGGTGTCCCCTTCCACGAGGACCCATTCGTGTTCCTTGGTGTATAGGAAATTGTCTGGATACATTTCTATTTCGCTCGTTTATAAAACGGAGTTTCCACGGTCACCGCATCCACCGGCTGGTTGCGGATCATGATCTGGGTGGCGATACCCGGCCGCGCCAGTTCGGCGGGCAGGTAGCAAAACCCGATGTTCCGGTTCAAGGTTGGCGAAGGCGAGCCGCTGGTAACCCAGCCCGCCGGCGAGCCGTTGACGAGCACTTCGTAGCCATCGCGGCCGATGCCGCGCCCCAGCATCTCAAAGCCCGCCAGTTTGCGTGTGACGCCCTTTTCCTTTTGCCGCAGCAGCGCCTCGCGGCCCACGAACTCGCCCTTATCGAACTTTACGATCCACGCCAGGCCGGCTTCGAGGGGAGAGATGGAGGCGTCGATTTCGTGCCCGTAGAGCGCCATCCCGGCCTCCAGCCGCAGCGTGTTCCGCGCGCCCAGGCCACACGGCTTGATGCCGAATTCGGCGCCGGCGCTCATGACTTCGTTCCAGATGCGCGCGGCATGGGCGGGGGCCGCGTAGATCTCAAAGCCGTCCTCGCCGGTGTAGCCGGTGCGCGCGATGCGCGCGGGCGCGCCGCACACCTCGCCATCGGTAAACCAATAGTAGCGGATGGCGGCGAGCGCCACGGGCGTCAGTTTCTGCATAGTGTCTCGCGCCTTGGGGCCCTGGACGGCGAGCTGGGCGTAACGGGGGCCGGCGAAATCCACGCGCGCGTCAAAGCGGTTGAGCGAGCGGATATGCTCGAAATCCTTCTCCTGGTTGGAAGCGTTGACGCACAGGAAATAGTGGTCCTCGGCGACCTTGTGGACCAGGATGTCGTCCACGAACCCGCCGTGCTGGTAGAGCAGCCCGGAGTAATGGGCCTGGCCGATCTTGAGCTTGTGGACGGCGTTGGTGGTGACGAAATCGGCAAGCCGGGCGGCCTCCGGCCCGTGGATTTCGATCTCGCCCATGTGGCTGACATCGAAAACCCCGACGGCGCGGCGCACGGCGTGGTGCTCGTCGATGATCCCGGTGTATTGGACGGGCATGTCCCACCCGCCGAAATCCACCATCCTGGCGCCCAGGGCGCGATGAATGGAATTGAGCGGAGTGGTTTTGAGCGCGGGCGCGGCGGACATGCAAATTCAGGCTAACAGCAGCGAAAAGGGAGTGTCAAACGGGACCGCGTTAGGTCAACTTCTCCACACGCTCGGCTAACGGGGGGTGGGACGAAAAGTACTCCGCCAATCCGGCGTTGCCGCTCGCTCCTCGCGCCAACCGTTCGAGCGCGCGCGCCGCGGCGCGGGGATCGAAACCGGCGGCTGCCGCGAGCCGGGCGCCTTCGCGATCCGCCTCCAGTTCCAGGTCCCTCGAATACCCCTGATTGAGCAGTTGCCGAAGCATCAGGCCGGCGCCCGAGAGCCGCGCCGTCACCGCATTCAGGAACGTGCGGGCCGTCAGTTGGCTCCTGGCATGGCCGCGCAGGACGTGCCCCATTTCGTGTCCCAGCAGGAAGGCAAGCTCGTCCGGGTCTTGCGCGCACAGGTCGACGAGCGGCTCGGTGATGAAGACGAAGCCGCCCGGCAGCGCGTAAGCATTCGATACGCTGGCTCGCACCAGGCTGAAGTGGAACTCGCGGCGGCGGTCCTTCACGGCCTTCGCTAGTCTGGCGCCAACCGCGGCCACGACTTCCTGCTTCTCGCGCGAGGCTTTGCCTGAAAACTGCGCGGCGAACTGCCGGGCGCACTCGCGTCCGTATTCGTACTCGGCCTGAATGGCTTCGGCTTCGGTTCCGGCAAACCAACTCCACATCCACTTCGCCTGGCGGAAGGGCTTCCTCGACTGACCGCCGAGCCATGCGCCCAGGCGGGGCAGGAATTTCGCCCCAAAGAACAGGAGCAGTCCGACGATGACGAGCAGCTTCAGCAACCCCAATCATCGCTCATCTTGCGCGGGGCGGGGCTGCCAGCCGATCGAGCAGGAGGTCCAGGAATCCGCGGACATTCACTTGCCGGGCGATCAGTGTCGATGCCGTGACACCTTTGGGGAGCTGGTCGGCGGAAGTGAACAGCGTCAGCCCGTTGCCGACGGCGCCCGTGGTCTCAACTTCGACGCGTCCCAATTGAGTTTCCACCAGAGCAGGCCGAAACACCACCGCCATGGCGAGCGGGTCGTGGAGGGTCGGGTACTGGCCGGGCTGCCCGCCCTGCCAAAGCTCGATCAGGCGAACCAGAAAGCGGGAGGCGTCGTTGCCGGCGGCGCGCAACCGCTCCAGATCGGCGCCTTCCAGTTTGCAGCGGAGCGTGACATCGAGGCCGACGGCGGTGATCGGCACACCGGAACCAAATACGATGGAGGACGCGATGTAGTCCCGCCGGATGTTGTACTCCGGGCGCAGCAGGCCGAACGCGCCGCCCATCAGAACGATGCGTTCGATTTTCTCCTTGATGCGCGGCTCCATCTTCAGGGCCAGGGCGATATTGGTGAGCGGCCCGACCGGCACCAGCGTCAACTTCCGAGGCGAATCGAGCAAGGTGTCGATAATGAGATCGGCGGCGCGGCGGCGGGCTGCGGCGGGCAGGACGTCTTGCTCCGTGAGCACCTGGAATTGCGGCGGCACGCGCTGGGTCAAGGCGGGTCCCACCAGAGTCTCCGGCGCGCCGGTTGCCAACGGAATGTCATGCCGGCCGTAAAGGCCCATTTCTTTCCAGGCGAGGCGACTGCGGCCGAGCGTGTCGTCGCTCACGGTGGTAACCGCCCGGACGTCCAGTTCGGGCGATTGCAGCGCCAAGGCGAGCGCCAGGGCGTCATCGATATCACTGCCGATGTCGGTATCGAAAATGATGGGGATGGGCCGTTGGCCGTGAGCGACCGTCGCGGCCAGCAGGAATAGCGCACCAACGAAACGAAGCATGTAGGAGCCGGGCATGCCCGGCCCCTACTTGGCGACCACAATAATCGAGAACGAATCCGGCAACATCTGGCGGGCGGGTCCGCGGCCTCCCTTTTTGTCGGCCGATGGCGGCGGGGCATTCGCCGGAGGCGCAGCCGGCGCGGCGTATTCGGCGGCGATCAGCAGAATCCGGCCCGTCTTGCTATCGAGCGTCTGCGTCTTGGCGCCGTTCATAGTCTTCACGGTCTGTTCCACCGCGAAACTGGTGGGGCTCTTCTCTTTGACGATGCTCAAGGTGCCATTGCCGTGCGAGCTGAAAGCTTCCATGGTCTTGGGGTTGAACACGGCGCCGTCGCTGCCTCCGGCGAGCGGAAGGGTCTCGAGGATCTTGCCGTCCTTGGCGCTGACGATCACCATATTCTGGGGATTGCGGCAGGCCGCGAAGAGAATCTGGTTCTTCACGTCCAGCGCCAGGCCGGCGCAGCCATCGCCCTTGCCCGCCAAGTCGTAGTGCGTCTTGACTTTCAACGTCCTGGCATCCACCACGGCGATACTGTGCGCGTCCTCGATATCGACGTAGATGGTCCCCTTGCCGTCGGTGGCGGCCTGTTCCGGCGCGCCGCCCAGGTCGTCGATGGTGCCGACAACGGCGCCGTCGGCGGCGTTGATCGCAGTGGCGTGCGGCTTGCTGTGGCTGAGAATGTAGACGCGGTCGTTGAACGGGTCGTATAAGTAGCCGTCCGGGTTTCCCTTGACCTCGATGGTTTTGATGGTGGCCAGCGTCTTGGTATCGAACATCACCACCGGGTTGCTGCTGGCGAACCCGTGATGGGATTTCGGCGACGCCGTGGCGCCATGCACTCTGAGGGTGTTCGGAATCTCGCCCACCTTCTCCAGCGTGTCCAGATTGAACACCGTCACGCGTCCGGGATTCGCGCTGCGTCCGACATAGAGCCGGCGGCCGGCCGCGTCCGCGGTCACGTAGTCAAAGCCGCCATCGCCGCCGACTTTGGCTATCTTCTGCACCTTGTACGGGCCATCTTGGGCCAGGCCAATGGAGGCTACCATCGCGAATGCCAGGCAAAACTGTCGCATCAATCGTCTCCTTGAAGCGGGATTGGAATCTTCTTATCCCGGTCGTCAGCCAGTATAGCTCTTTTGTATGAAAATCCTGATAACATGAGTTCAGCCAGGGTACCGGCGACGTTGGGAGCGGGAGGAGTTCATGGAAAGCGGCATCACTCGAAGGAAAGCTGTGGGCAGCCTCGGCGCCGCAGCGGCGGGAATGTTCTTGGGCCGTCCGGCACGCGGCAACGTGCCGGCACCGACGGCGCCGGTGGCCATCGGAAAATGCACCAGCTACCAGCCTTCGGAGTTGCTTCCGGTGCTGGAAGGCATGTTCGACAAGTTGGGCGGGCTGGGCAGGATCGTGAAGGGGAAGACGGTCGCCATCAAGCTCAACTTCAATGGCGGCTCGACGGTGCGGCTGGGGTACCATCCGCTGGGCGACTCGCACTGGCCTAATCCAAACCTCATCTGCGCTGTGATGAGCTTGATGACCAAGGCCGGCGTGAAGCGCGTACGGCTGGTGGAGTGCGCCCCGATTCCCTGGACCACGCCTTTCGAGGAGTACTTCCTGGAGGCGAATTGGAATGTCCGGGATTTCATCAGCTCCGCCCCCATCGTGGAATTCGAGAACACCAACTACCTGAATTCGGCCAAGAAACTGTCCCGGCTCACGGTGCCCAACGGCGGCCTGCTGTTCCCGGCGTACGACGTGAATCACTCCTACGTGGATTGCGACGTTTTCGTCTCCATCGCCAAGTGCAAGGACCACGGGACCACCGGTGTCAGCACGGTTCTGAAGAACCAGTTCGGAATCACGCCGCTGCTGGCCTACGGAAATTTTGCGGGTAAATGGGAAGATAACGATCTGGTGGCTGGAATCGACCGCATACGCATCCTCCACCAGGGCGCCGGGCAGCCCGCTTTTGGAGCGCCCGCCGAACTCGATCCCAAAAGCCCGCGCGATGACGGCTACCGCGTGTGTCGTGCCATTGCGGACCTGGCGGCGGCCAGGCCCGTGCACCTCGCCATCACGGACGGCGTCACCAGCATGTCCGGCGGGCAGACCCCCAATCCCAGCCTCACGTTTGTCGAACCCAACTGGATCGTGGCCGGCACCAACGTGGTGAACACCTCGGCCGTGACTATGGCCGCCATGAACTACAATCCCATGGGGCAAAAGGGTGAGATGCCGTTCAACCGGTGCGACAACAAACTGCGGCTGGCCGAACAACTCGGCGTGGGAACTTGCGATCTGAGCCAGATTGAAGTGGTGGGCCGATCCATCAAGGAGGTTGCTTTCGACTTCAAAACTCTGCGCGAGAAGCGGCCGGCCGGATTCGACGGTTTTGGCGGCGGACGCAGAGGCGGGCGAGGCGGCGGACCTGCCGGACCACCCTCCGGACCGCCCGGTGGGAGGGAGAACTAAATGGCGGCCTTACCTGCGTGGGTTCCCATGCGCTGGCTGGCCGGTCCGCTGGACATCGGCCAACGTGAGAAGAAGGAAGGCTTCACGGCGAAGTCCAAAGAGGCGCTGGAGCGCTGGCTCGACCCCTCCGTGCTGGAGATTCTGCGCGGCACGCCGGTGAACTGCCTGGTAGTGAACTGGGCGGCGGGGCTGCCAGCCGACGCGGAACAGCAGAAGGCACTCGCGCCGCTGCTGGCCCAAGGCAAAAGCGCCGGGCTTTCTTTCGTGGGGCTGGTGGAAGGCGCAGCCAACCAAGCGGCGGCTGTGACAAGCGCGCGGGCGGCGGGATTGGCGGCGGTGATGATGGAAGGCGAGGTCCCCGATGCGGGCCTGCCCATTCTTCCCTTGGCGGCGAATCCGCACCTGCCCTGGAATTCCGTGTCTCCCGTGTTGGTGGCCAAAGGCAATGTTTGGCCCGGAATCGCTTCGCAGGGGTTGAACTCGCAGGACTGGCGGCCTGGAAGAGATACACAAGCGTCAGGACCCACCGCCGAACCGTGGATCGACTCCAACGGCTGGTTCCTCCGGCTGGCAAAAGTGTATGCTCCCTCCAAGACCGCCTGGCTGCTTTTCGAACCGCCCGGGGGTCCCAATGTGGTGGTGGCGGACGCCTACCGGCGCGCGATTGCGGATGCGGGGTCTTTCGGCGGGCGCTGGGTTGTGTCTCTCGACGACGCTCTGAGGGCGAGTCTTGCCCAGAAGGAACAGGCCGCCATGGAGACGTGGAAGGCGATTACGGGCGCGCTGGCGTTCTTCGCGAAGCACAGCCAATGGGAGGCGAACTCCCCGGTGGGCCACATAGGGGTGATTTCGGATTTCTCGGGCGCAAATGAGACCATCGGGACGGAAACGCTGAATTTGATGGTGCGGAGCAATGTCCCGTTCCGCATCATCGAGAAATCCAAGCTGGCCGCGGCGCCGCTGACGGGTTACAAGGCGCTGATCTCGGTCGACGAGGCCATGCCCCAGCCGGCCGCGCGCAAGCGGCTGCTGGATTTCGTCCAGCAGGGTGGGGCGCTTCTGGCGAGCCAAAGCTGGAAGGGCGAAGGCGGCACGCCGACCGGAGCGGCGCATCCCCGATTGGAGCTCCGCAAGCTCGGCAAAGGCAAGTTTGCGGTGTGCAAGGACGCGGCTCCCGACCCCTACATGGTGGCGAGGGATATCCATGTTCTGCTCAGCCGGGCCAACGATCTCTCGCGTTTCTTCAACCTCTCGGCGTTCCTGTCGGCGCACACCGCCGCGCCGGGCGGAACGTCCGCGCTGCTGCAGATCGACAACTTCGCCGGCTCCTCGCGCTTCGCGGTGAGCCAGGTGACGGTGTGGTTCCCACAGCAGTACCGCGCGGCGCGGATGTGGACCATGGGTTCCGAGGAGCCGGTGGCGCTCAAACTGGCGCCCGAGAACACGGGGATGGAAGTGCAAATCCCCGGCATCTCGCCCTACGCGGCCGTGGAAGTCGCTTTACAGCAACTGGCCTGATTGTGGGGCAGGATGGCATCCTGCGGCCGAGTGGTACTCGGCCTGCCGCTGTAATACCATCACTCGCCACGCAGGGCGACGGCCGGATCGATGCGCGCGGCGCGCCACGCGGGGGCGATGGCGGCAACCAATGTGACGAGCGCGATAGCGAGGGCCGCGGACGCGTAGCCCCACGCGTCCGTGGGCCGCACACCCGGCAGCAGCGTGGCGAGCACGCGCGCCGCGGCGACGCTCAGCGCGACGCCGGCAGCCAAGCCCGCCGCCGCCAGCGCCATGGCGCGCACCAGCACCAGCCGGACCACACCGCTGGGCGCGCAACCGAGCGCCATGCGCAATCCCAGTTCGCCGGTGCGCCGATTCACCACGTAGGCCATCACGCCATAGACTCCCGCCATGGCGAGCAGGAGCGCCACCGCGGCGAATGCGCCCACCAGCCAGGTGCGGAAGCGCGGAATGGCGACGGAGCTTGCGACCATGGATTCGAGCGTGGTGGTCTGGATGGCAATCTCCGGGTCGAGCGCGCGCATCTTGCGCGCCACTGTGAGCGCCATCCGCGCGGGATCGCCGGCGGTGCGCACCACCAGTTGCAGTTCATTGGCAAACGGGGGGTGCTGTTGGAACGGCATATAGAGTTCCGGTCCGGGCGCCTGCGCGGGACCGCCGGAGCGCACGTCGCCAACCACGCCGACGATGGTCATGGGGCCGCTGCCATCGAATCCCGTGAGGATGGTCTTGCCGAGCGGACTCTCGCCCGGGAAACTGCGCCGCGCCAGCGACGCGCTGACAATGACCACCAGAGGCGCATCGTACTGATCGCGTTCGCTGAAGTCGCGGCCGGCGACGAGGGGAATGCCGAGTGTCGCGAAATAGCCCTGGCTCGCCAGGCGGAATCCCGCGTCCGGGAGACCCTCCACCGTCTCGCGCCGGAATTCCTGCCCGGTCACGGCGTACTTCCCGTTGGAGTTGTAGCGGCCGGTGGGGAGTCCCATGGCGGCGCCGGTGGAAACCACGCCGGGGAGGCGGCCCAACTCCTGTAATGCCTGCTCGAAGAAGCGCGTGGCGACGCGCATTTTGAGCATGGTATTGGCGGGCGAATGCGCGTAGGCTACCAGAATTCTTTCAGTGCGGAATCCGAGCGGGGTGGCGTCCATCTCCATCATGCCGCGCACCAGCAGGCCGGCGGCGAGCGCCAGGGTAAAGGAGAGCGCGATTTCGCAGGCCACCAGAACATCGCGGACGCGCCCCGCGCCGCCGGCGGCGATGCCGCGTCCGCTGGCCGCCTTCAGGCCATCCCGCGGGTCGTTGCGCAGCGCCTGCCAGGCGGGCACCAGGCCGAAGAGCAGGCTCGAAACCAGCGAGAGGGCCACGGCAACCAGCAGCACATTGGCATTCACGCGCGCTCCTGCGATGCGCGGCAGCGTGGCCGGCGCCAGCCGCACCGCCAGGCGCACGCCGCCGAACGCCAGCGCGATTCCGGCGGCGCCGCCGGCCAGCGCAATCGCCAGGCTCTCCGAAAGCACCTGCCGCGCGATGCGCGCGCCGCCCGCGCCCAGCGCCGTGCGAATGGCGTACTCGCGCACCCTTCCCGCGCCGCGCGCCAGCATCAAATGCGCCACGTTGGCGCAGGAAATCAGGAGCACCACCAGCACCGCGCCCATCAGCAGCCGAAGCGTGGATCGCACATTGCGCACCAGCGTTTCGCGCAAAGGGATGGCGGCGAAACTCTTATTGCGATTCTCGGCGTACTGCCCGGCCAGTTGAGCGCCGAGCGCTTCCAAACCCACGCCCGCCGCCTCGGGCGCGATGCCGGGGGCCAGGCGGGCCACGGCGTAATAGTTGAAGGCCGTGCGGCTCCGGTTCGCCGGTTGCTCGGGATCGGCGGCCCAGATTTCCGCTTTCGCCGGCACAGCGAAATCGGCCGGCATCACGCCGGCCACTTCGTAGGCGTGCGTATCGATGCGCAACACCTGCCCGATAGCCGCCGCGTCGCCGCCGAACGCGCGCCGCGCAAAGCCCGCGCCGATCTCGACCGCGCGCCCTTCGTCGCCGGCAGCCAGGGTTCGGCCGCGCACCGGCGCCGCGTCGAACACGGCGAAGAAGCCGGGCGAGACCCAATACGCGCCGGCCCACTCGGCGCGATCGCGCAACTGCACGCCGACTTCGCCGCCGTAGTAACGCGCCGCGGTTTCAAATAGGTTGTGCGCGGAGGCGAGGTCCGGCCAGTCTCCGCCGCTGACACGCGGCGTGATGCGGCCGGTGTTCTTCCAGCGGGTTTCAAGCGCCACCACGCGCACGGAATCGGCATGCGGCACGGGCGCCAGCAGGACGGCATCCAGCACGCTGAACATGGTGGCGCTACAGGCAATCCCCAGCGCCAGCGTCGCCACCGCCGCCGAAGTGAAGCCCGGTTCCTTGGCCAAGGTGCGCACGGCACGAAACATGATTCCTCCACTCTACTTTATGCAATACCGCGAAACGGAAAAGAGGTTACGCGGAACTTCACATCGTTGAATCGGCCCCCCTCCTGTGCGATCATATAAGTGTAGTTTGACAGTTCCGCTGGATTCGAGCATCTCTTAGCCCGGTACAACCGTCCTAGCCTGCCCGCGATTCGCTGCTCTGCAAATTTCAGAAAGAAGACGATAAGTGAAGAATATTTTCGTAGGAAATCTCAGCTTCGGGGCTACCGAAGATGCGGTTAGATCCATGTTCGAGGCGTATGGCACGGTTGATCGTGTGAGCGTCGTAACAGACCGGGAAACCGGGCGGGCCAGAGGCTTTGGGTTCGTGGAAATGAGTGGGGATGCCGAAGCGGAGCGCGCGATTGCCGCTCTGAATGGCAGGGAACTCGACGGCAGAGCGCTGAATATCAACGAAGCGCGGCCGAAAGAAGATCGCGGCGGCGGCGGCGGATACCGCGGCAACGGCGGCGGACAGCGGCAGAACAAACGCTGGTAAACAGGTCGGATCGGAATCGGATCGGATCGGAAGGGGGCGGCAGTCGCAACTGCCGCCCCCTTTTTTCTTATCCGAATTCAATCCAACGTATGAATTCGCACTTTGAAAGCGTATACTGGCATTGGTAATAGCGCCGCGGTTTGAAGGGAGGGCGTTATGGAGGAAGCGGAGGCCGGGAACGCGGCGCTCAAGCAGGCGCGCGATTTCGGCAGGTCCATCGTCGATACTGTTCGGCAGCCCTTGCTGGTGCTGGATACGCGACTGCGGATCAGGATGGCCAACCAAGCCTTCTGCCGGGCGTTTCGAGTGTCGCCCCAGGAAGCCGAGGGCCAGGCGGTCTACTCGGTTTCGCGTGGCAGGTGGGACTTTCCCGGCCTGCGGGATTCGCTCGACAGCCTGCTACAGGGCGGGGCATCGTTCCCGGACTTCGAAGTCGAGCGGGATCTTCCAGGTGTCGGGCACAGGATACTGGTGTTGGGGGGCAGCCGCATCAATCATCTCGACATGATCTTGCTGGCGGTGGACGACATCACCGAGCGCAGGCTGGCCCAGAACGCCCTCCACAGAAGCGAGGAGCATCTTCGCCAGTCGCAGAAGATGGAGGCCGTCGGCAGGCTGGCCGGCGGCATCGCTCACGACTTCAATAACCTGCTCACGGCCATCATCGGCTACAGCGACCTGCTTCAGGATACCCTGGCCGGTAACCCGCACGCCCGCCAGCAGGTGCTTGAAATCAGGACCGCCGGCCAGAGGGCGGCTTCACTCACGCAACAGTTGCTGGCCTTCAGCCGGCGGCAGGTGCTGCAACCCAAGGTGCTGGACCTGAATGTCATCGTTCGGGACTTCGAGAGAATGCTGCGCCGCCTGGTCGGTGAGCGGATCAAGGTGGTTGTCCATTGCGCGTCCGGCCTCTGGCAAGTGAGGACCGACCCCGGCGAAATCGGCCGCGCTCTTATGAACCTGGCTTTGAACGCCAGAGACGCCATGCCGGATGGCGGCACGCTGTCCATTGAGACGGCCAACGCGATCCTGACGGAAGCCGATTCCAGCGAGCAAAACCTGGCGCCGGGCCGCTACGTTACCATGGCCGTGGGCGACACCGGGGTCGGCATGGATGCGGAAATGCAGGCCCACATCTTTGAGCTGTTCTTCACCACCAAAGAGACCGGCAAAGGAACCGGCCTGGGGCTGGCCACCGTTCAGGGGATCGTGGAGCAAAGCGGCGGCGCCATTCGTTGCCGTTCCGAACTGGGCCGTGGGTCCACCTTCCAGATCTTCCTGCCGGCGGTGGCCGAGGCGCTGGACAAGGGATTGCGGCCGGACGGAGGCCTCGCCCAGGCGCCGAAGGGATCTGAAGTCATTCTCATGGTGGAGGATGAGGAGGCGGTCCGCAAGCTTGGCCGAACGATTCTGGAGGCCAGCGGGTACACGGTTCTAGACGCCCGCGACGGACGTGAAGGTCTGGCGTTGTGCGAAGTCCACCCGGGCCCCATCGATCTGCTTGTGACCGATGTGGTGATGCCGGAACTCGGGGGACGCGAACTGGTCCAAGGCGCCCTAAAGTTGCGGCCTCAGATGAAAGTCATGTTCCTGTCCGGTCACGCGCAGGATGTCATCTTGAAGGAAGGCGTGGAGAAGGGGACCGCGTTCCTCAGAAAGCCCTTTGCGCCGGTGGAACTGGCGCAGAAAGTGCGCGAGGTCCTGGATTCGGATGGCCGGCCCGCCTAGTTTGCATCCACCGGAACTTCCACCACCGGGCCGAACTTCTTGAGCAATTCCCCGATTTTGGCGCCGTCGCCCACGGCGACGATCTGGACGTTGTCGTAGGGCACATACTTCTTCGCCACGCGCGCGACGTCGGCCGCGGTCACGGCCATGATTTTGTCGGTGTAGGTGTCCCAGTAATCCGCGGGCAAGCCGAATTCACGCTGCTGGAGCCATCGGGAGAGCACGCCGGCGGGGCTTTCGAGGCCTAGCGCGAAGCTGGCAACCAGCGTCCGCTTGGCGCCCTCGAGCTCCAGTTGAGGCACCGTGACATCGCGGATGTCGCGGAATTCCTTGAGCAGGTCGGCCAGCGCCGGCTCGGTCACTTCCGTGCGCACCGACATCGAGGAACTGAACTGCTGGTTGTAGCGTGTGGCGTTGAAGCTGGAACTGACCCCGTAGGTGTAGCCTTTCTCTTCGCGGATGATGCGGAAAAGACGGGCGGCCGGTCCCGAGCCGAGCACCTGGTTCATCACCATGCAGGCGATGTAATCCGGGCTGGTGCGCTCGATGGCGCGGTTGGCGAGGGTGAGGTAGGTCTGAACCGAACCCGGCCGCGAAATCAGGTAAACCTTTTTCTCCGCGATAGGTGGGTTGATGGGCAGCGTCAGAGGCGCAATCGGCCCGCCCTTCCAAGCGGAGAGCGCCTTCTGGAGTTTGGCCGCGGCATCGCGGGCGGTGATGTCGCCAACCACTCCGGCCAGCTCGCCCGAGGGCACGTAGAACTTCTTGTAGTGCTCCACCAGTTGTTCGCGCGTGATCTTGTCGAGCGAATTGGCGGTGAGGCGCGTGAATTGGCGGGCATCGCCCGGATACAGCACCTTCATCAATTGCTCGTTGGAGAGCGTGGCAGGCTGGGTCCGGGCTTGCTCGAGGGCGCTTCGCTGGCGCGACTTCCACTTCTCGA
>Ga0209039_10000187_pt1 | contig 56994 bp, 49 predicted proteins | sample BogFormECP12_OM1_FD_188238 | JGI IMG/M metagenome (GOLD analysis project Ga0209039, IMG submission 188238) | Bog forest soil microbial communities from Calvert Island, British Columbia, Canada - ECP12_OM1 (SPAdes) (version 2) | ecosystem: Environmental > Aquatic > Freshwater > Wetlands > Bog ...
AACCGTGCTGGCACAAGCCAACATCAAAAGAGCTATGATGGCTATTATCAATTTCTTTACGATAGAATGCCTGTTTGTGTTCATTCGATAATCATTTCAACTTTATCTTAATTTTGAGAGCAAGCAGGTTCTCTCTTTCGTAATAACCTGACCGGCTCTTTTTTCGTAAGATGGTTGATGTTCATCTATTATCTTATCCGAAAGCAGCTATCGATGTCCCTAATTCAATCTGTAAAATACCTATTAAAATGATCATTCGCCAAACTTATGGAAAAACCAGGTCTTTACCAGCTGTGTCAGAACCACATAACACAACAACATGACCGCCAGAAGCAGCCAATACAATGGTGGCAGTGTGACAAACCCTAGCGTGTTGGCCAAGGGTGAAACCGTCAGCCAGGCGCCCACCGCAACGATGATGAGAGATGTGCCGATCAGTGGCCAGCTGGCCCGGCTCTGGATAAATGGGATCTTGTTAGTACGGATGACGTGAATGATAAGGGTCTGCGTGAACAGGCTTTCTACGAACCAGCCGGTGTGGAAGAGGGCCGGGTTGTTCCATGAGTTGAAAACGTACAGCATAATAAAGAAAGTCAGGTAATCGAAGATCGAACTGATTGGGCCGATAAAGAGGATAAATCGCTGGATTGAGCCAATCGTCCATTTGCGCGGCTTGGCCAGCCAGTCAGCGTCGACCCCGTCAGTGGGGATGGTAGTCTGTGAAAAATCATACAGCAAGTTATTTGTAAGCACCTGGATCGGCAGCATAGGGAGGAAAGGCAGGAATGCACTGGCCCCCACGACACTGAACATGTTGCCGAAGTTGGAGCTGGCTGCCATCCTGATATACTTAATGATGTTTCCGAACACCCTGCGACCCTCCAGAACGCCCTGCTTCAGAACCAGGAGGCTGTTTTCTAACAGAATGATATCGGAGGACTCCTTGGCGATATCTACAGCGCTGTTAACAGAGATGCCCACATCCGCCGCCTTCAAAGCCGGGGCGTCGTTAATACCATCGCCCATAAAACCAACCACGTGGCCTTTGCGCTGAAGAGCACGGATGATGTGTTCTTTGTGGGCCGGAGCCAGCTTGGCAAAGACACTGGCCGAGTTCACGGCTTCGTCGAGTTCCTTTTCGCTCATCGCCTCAATTTGAGGGCCTAGCAATATCTTCTCAATTGGCAGACCCACTTCTTTACAGATATAGGCAGTAATGATCTCATTATCACCGGTCAAAATCTTGACGTCCACATTTAGATCGTGCAACTGCTTCAAGGCCTGCGTGGCAGTATCCTTGGGCGGGTCAAGGAAGGACATGAAACCAAGCAGGATCATGTCCGATTCATCTTTAACAGTATAACTGGGCTCATCCGTGGCGCCTGGCATTTCCTTGTAAGCCAGGGCAATTACCCGGAAGCCCTGATCGTTCAAGTTACTGGCGATCTTCAGTCCTTTGTCATGGTACTCGGGCAACATATCGATGGCCTTACCATCGATATCCACCCGGTTACAAAGGCTTATCACTTCTTCTACTGCGCCTTTACAGATCAGTGTATTCAACCCGGCTTTGTCTTCCACAATCACGGACATGCGTTTGCGTATAAAGTCAAATGGAATTTCGTCAATCTTGCGGTACTTTTCTTGTGCTTCTGAGGCAGGTTCCAGTTCCTCATGGTCGAGGACAGCGGCATCGAGCAAGTTCTTTAACCCGGTATGATGGTAACTATTGAGGTAGCCATATTGGAGCACTTTATCACTGGAATTTCCCTGCACGTCCAGGTACTTCTCAAGTACGATCTTTCCCTGGGTGATGGTACCGGTCTTGTCGGTGCACAATACATCCATCGCTCCGAAGTTCTGGATGGAATTGAGGCGCTTGACAATGACTTTCTTCTTCGACATGTCGAGGGCGCCCTTGGACAGGTTGACCGTCACGATCATGGGCAGCATTTCGGGGGTCAGCCCAACAGCTACTGCCATGGCAAACAGAAATGCTTCCAGCCAGTTGTGTTTGCTGAAACCATTGATCAGGAAGACAGCCGGAACCATAATGGCTATAAAACGAATCATGAGCCAGGTGAATTTGTTTATCCCCTTGTCGAAGCCAGTCAGCTGGCGCTCACCTACAATACTGGCTGCCAATGATCCAAAGTAGGTCTGGTCTCCGGTGTGAATAACTACCGCGCTGGCAGAACCGCTCTGAACGTTGGAGCCCAGGAAGCAAATGTTGGGCAGTTCTAACGGGTTTTGAAGGGCTGCTGGAGCCTGGCCGGCTTTTTTCTCTACCGGCAGAGATTCACCGGTGAGGGCAGCCTGATCCAGGAAAAGGTCTTTAGCGGTAAGTACCCGCACGTCGGCCGGCGTCATATCACCGGCTGCCAGCCGGATGATATCGCCCGGCACCAAGAACTTCAGCGGAACTTCTTTTTCCTTACCATCTCGCAGCACTGTGGCTGTGGTGCTGACCATCGCTTTGAGCTTTTCGGCCGCGTTATCGGCGCGCATTTCCTGGAAGAAACGCAACACCACGCCCAACAGCACCATCACGAAAATGACCAGCATGGCTCGCAGGTCGCCGGTCAGAAAAGATATCACACCCAGCGCCGTGAGCAGGATAACCAGGGGATTCTTGACGTTACTCAACAGACGCATCAGAGGGGATTGGCGTTTCTCACGGGCAATCTCGTTCAACCCATACTGCTTCGTACGAGAGTCGGCTTCAGCAGTGCTTAAGCCGATTGTTTGCGAATCAAGCCCCTTCAAAACCGTATCATTATCTGCGCGTGCCTTTTCTAATAATTGATCGGAAAAATGCGCTCCATTCTTACTAGGGGGATTATTCAGACGCTGAGTTGGGTTCAGGGTCGTTTTCAGAGTTGCCATCTATACCTCCGCGGTCGTTTATGATCTTGTTTGATGAAATCTAAATTCTGGCATTATTAATTTGCAAAGAAAAGAAAAAAATCCACGCCGAACACAATATTTTTGTATAGGTGTCGTGGATTTGTTGATAGTCCTCCGTGGAGCTGCCGTAGGTGTCATCTCACAGCAGTGGTCCACGGAGGGCATGTCTGACCTCAACGAAAAATGCTTCGCCTTCCACCAGCCAAAAGGCGCAGCAGGATAAGTAAAATCACAGCTCCGACAAACGCTACCAGGATAGACTCCAGGTTGATGCCGTTCATAGTGGCGCCGATATGCAGGAAAGAGGTGGCGATCCAACCGCCCAACAATCCGCCGACCACGCCGACGATGATATCACCCAACAGCCCTTTGCCGCCTCGCATGACCATTCCGGCCAACCAACCAGCAATCAAACCAACAACGATCCAGGAAAGTATTCCCATTTCTAATCTCCGTTTCTATTTGAACAAGGCTATCGATTGTGTTCATGCGATGGATTTATCCATTTCGCATGATAATTTTCATCACTATAAACAAGAGGATTTGTACCCCTTGGGAGTGCTGTTTTTACCAGTAATATTTCCATTACAAAGCTTCAGGCCCTTACGCCAATTGTGTGCATCACATTTTGCCGTCGGAGATGGTCGTGTGAGTTGTGCGTACGTTTCCTTCTCCACCTGGCGTCTGTTCACGGGTCGTGCGCGTGAATGAGCGCGAGCCGGGACGGTCCGCAATCAACCGGATTACGTAAGCGAAGCCCCAGAAGATCAGCGCATAAACGACCATGGCAATGAGCGTAGTGAGTTCAAGGGCTGAGCCACCGGACGTTGGCGTTGGGATCAATCCGAAGAATGGCCAAACGAACACTCCCGTGACACCGTACATGAGCACTGAAAAGCCGCTGTCCGGATTGGCCGCAATCAATCTCAATACGAAGCGGAAAGCCAGCAGAATTTCTAAAAGGGCCAGAATGCTCCAAAGGATGCGGTTGATCTGGAACCATTCCATCCGGCGTTCGGCGGCCACATCGCGCACCACTTGCTCAGTAGCAACGTAGCCTGGATGTCGTGTGACCAACGTTTCTTCACGGCGATCCACCGCCATATCATCGGTCTCGAGGTTGTCGATCATAAAAGCTCCTTTTCGTTTCCCCTGTTATTGGGGACGTGCTTACTATTTCTGGTATCCGTGAGACAGGATTACTCATTAACTCTGCCTCACGGATGCTTTGATGACCTCTACCAATAAAATTTCTTTTACCGTCTATCAATTCCTGGAACTTCTTCTGCCACCAGCTACCAGACGAAAAACAATCAGCAGCAGGATAGCTCCACAGAAAGCTACCAAGATCGATTCAAGGTTGATCCCGTTTACCGCGGCGCTAATATGGAGGAAAGTAGTACCGATCCAGCCCCCTAACAAACCGCCCAGCACACCGACGATAATGTCGCCAATCAACCCGTAGCCACCACCCCTCATGACCTGTCCCGCCAAAAATCCGGCGATCAAACCAACGACGATCCATGCAAGTATTCCCATAATAATCCTCCAAACATTTTTATATAGAATGCGTTTATTTGTGATGTGCGCAGATACTGCGCCTTACGAATAGTGGTATTTCCAGTTTCAATCAGAAGGTTTAGCCCTTCTTGGCTTTTTTCTTCGAGTCCGAGGCAGGTTTTCCACCAGATTTGCTGGAAGAGACGACCTTATCCGTATCCAGTGCCTTGACCGGCTGGCTTTCCGCCGCTTTTACTTCTAAAGATACGGCGCCACCGGCTTTCTCAACCGACAACGGTTTTGATTTTGTTTTACTTTCCTTGCGTTTGCTTACGCCTTTACGTCCCATCTATTTCTCCTTTCAGAATGTTTCATACAATCCTTGGTTTTCAGCGGTTAGGTTGCCAGACGAATGCAATGGTTTATATCCTTTCCCACCTATCAAAGGGGACCGGGGGTTTGGGTCGTACGTTCGGTGACGACCGTTTGACTGGCGCTCACTGGTGCTTGGGTCGTAGTGCGATTAGTTGTCATCGTTCGGCTGACGCCCAAAGGTGCTTGCTGAGGGGTGTGATCGTTAATCGTCGTCTGTCTGGTGCTCACGGGGCCGCGCGGGCGGTAGAAAAGCACGTACACAATCTGTGCAAGAGCCCAACCGATCAGCAGATACACGATCATGGCAATGATGGAAGAAATCTCAAACACCATGCCGCCAGCAGATAGGGGGGTTACTAGGCTTGCAAAAGGCGCCACGAAAAGGTTGGTCAGGTTGTAAAGCAGGGTTGCGAAAGGATTGGCCGCATTGACGCCGATCAACTTAAACAATACCCGTAGTGCAATTGCGATTTCGAGCAGTGCGACCAGCAGCCAGATCAATTGTGTGACTTTAAAGGTGGCCACGCGCTGCTCGCGCCCGGCTTCATGTTGTGAAGTTCTTATTTCTTGATAATCACTCATTTTGTCCTCTTTTCCTATCCTTTTTTGGCTCGCTCCTGGGAGTTACCAACCTTCTCCTGGATCTTGCCGGTTATTTTATCGATGTTTCCGCCAATTTTCTGACTGTTATTATGAGTAAGTTTGCCCCACCAGACCTTTGTCTGGCCGCGTATTTGCTTCCACTTGCCTTTCGAAACATTGTTGTTCATTGTCCTTCTCCTATCGAATGGAATGAATTCAAGCCTGGTACTATCCAAGCAGCGGCCGGACAGGTCTGAGTAAACTACCCAGCAATAAACCAACAACCAGTGCGATCGTTATTGCAACCCAGGGATATCTGGCAGCCTGCTTGCCGAAGCCGCCTGGAACTTTGTCGGCAACTTCCTGCGCCTTGGCGTTGTATTGGCTCAAGCCATGTCCAACATCCTTCTTCACTGTCGCTGCAGCGCCAACTACAGCCTCCTTGGCATCGCCTGTCATTTTTTCGAATCCCTCGCCTAATTGAGAGACATTGTCATTCACCCAGCTGGTCAAGTCTTCTTTGGCTTTGACAGTGGCCTGGCTAAAGTTGTCTTGTACTCTGGTAACCCGAGCGGTGCTGTCGTCCATCAGGGTGCTTATATCTTTTTTTACCTTAGCAGTATCCTTGCGGACTTTGTTTTCAAATTGGTGGTCATTCATCTTTTAAAATCCTTTTCTGGCTTTCGCCGTAAACTGGTTCATTCTCGATATAGGAACGTAGGATCCAGGCCATCTTTTCATGCAAACGCATAATGCTGACCAGCAATTCGAATGTGCCTTCATCCTCGTACTCTTCAGTGCATTTTCTGGCATCCTCACGTAAAAAACGAATGGTGGCCTCATGGTCAGCTAAAAGGCGCAGGATATCTGGCACAACACCAGTCTGTTCTTCCAGACGGGTGTAATTGATAAATTCCTGCAAGCTGCCGATAGCAATCCCACCCAGCATGCGTGCCCGCTCGGCTAACTCATCGGAGATATCGCTCAATTGTTCGTACTGGGAATTGAATAGGATGTGCAGCTCGAAGAAACCTGCTCCGCTCACGTTCCATTGGGCGCTGCGGGTTTTTATGGTCAGCACGGCCTCATTGGCCAGAGTGTTGTTGAGGAGTTCCACAACCGAATGGCGGACATCGCTATCCAATCCTATATTCGGCTGGATGAGGACCTGCAGCTTCGTGTTATGGCCGTCGTTCCGATTGTGTTCCATATAGCTTCCTTTCATCAGATGGTTTTTTCTTGCAATACCATCTTATGCGAAAGGAGCTATCTAAGTCCCTAATAAGCCCTATATAATATCTAAAAAATTATGGTTATTGGTTAGAAGATTTTTTTCGAGTGCAGGTTATATCCCATGCCGGGCACCGTTTCGAGCAGGTCGCCGTAATCCCCCAGTTTTCTGCGCAAGCGGCCGAGATAAGTATGTAAATAGTGATTCGAGCCGCGGTACTCTGGCCCCCAAACCTGGGTAATCAGCTCATCATGGGTAACGATGGCATCCAGGCGGTGCGCCAGTTCGGCAAGAATGGCATACTCGGTGTGGGTAAGATGCACATCGTTCTCACCGATCAGGACGCGGCGCGCTTCCAGGTCTATACTGAGGTCTCCAATCTGAATTTTTGAGTCATCGGTTTTCGCGGCGACGTAGGATCGGCGCAGAAAAGCGCGCACTCGCGCCAATAATTCTTCCTGCCCAAACGGTTTGGTGACGTAATCATCTGCGCCCGCATCCAGTGCCGCCACTTTGAGATCTTCTTCCAGCCGGGCGCTCAATACAATAATGGGCACATCCGAACGCGCCCGGATCCATTTACAAATATCGACCCCCGAAAGACCGGGCAGCATCAGGTCCAGCAGAACCAGGTCCACCGGTTCCTGTTCAAATAAGGCAAGCGCCTGGTGGCTGTCCTCCGCTTCGCTGACGGTGTAGCCACGTTTCACCAGGTTGACCCGCACCAATTTGCGGATATTTGGATCATCTTCAACAATTAATATATTCCCCATGCCTTATTGCTCCTCTTTGGAAGGTACCGCCGGGGCATGCAAAGGGACAAGAGGGATAGTAAATGAAATGGTCGTTCCCGGTGTGTTTTTTTTCTTAATCCAAATGCGGCCGCCATGAGCTTCTACCAGCCCTTTACAAATAGCCAATCCCAATCCGGCGCCTTTCGCCGAGCTATTCTCCGCATTTATGCCCCGTTGAAAAGCCCTAAATACCCTCTTTTGTTCGGCCGGTGGAATACCCGGCCCCTGGTCACTGATATTGATCTGCACAAAATCTCCCCGCACACTGGCCGAGATGCTGATTTCCGTCGCTTTGGGGGAATAGATAGAGGCGTTCCGCACCAGATTGACCAATACCTGGGCGATGCGCCTGGCGTCTACATAGACCTGCGGCAGGTTGGCAGGTAGATGATGTGTCAATGTATGCCCGCCAGTTAAGCTATTAAATTGCGGCAAGGCATCTTCGATAATCTCGTAGAGAGAATGAGGCGCCAGCGAAATCGGCAGCATGCCCGCTTCCAGGCGGGAGAGATCCAGCAGGTGATCGATGAGCTCCTGGAGCCGGTCGGCCTCCTGTTGAATAGTCTGGATGAAATCGCGCTGTTCGTCCGGCTCCCAGGTGACATCATCGGCCAACAATGTGGTGGTAAACCCGATGATAGAGGTCAAAGGAGTCCGCAGCTCATGCGAGATCATGGCCAGGAACTGGGTTTTTATTTCATTGGCCCGCTCAGCCTCATGGCGGGATCCTTCCTCGACCTCGAGCAGTTGCAGGTTATAAAGGGTGACCGAGGCCTGGTTTACGAGCACTTTAAGATGGTGCAGTTCGATATGATCGAATTGATGTTCTTGTTTGTAATAAACCAACAGACATCCGAGCCAATCCGCTAAGGCGACCAGCGGGAAGATAGCCAGGGTTCGAATCTGTCCTTCCAGCAGGAAATCACGCAGCAAGGGCGTCAAACGACTGTCGGATTGTATCCCTGTGATGATCACCGTCCGGTTGGATTGGAACAGCCCCCACAAAGCAGGTTCTTCGTACAGGCTGGTTTCAGTCAGCCAGGGAGGTGGATTCTGACTGGACAGCCAGGCGGCTTTCAAATCGACCCCGCCGGCCGGCCCAACCCGAGGATTATCGAAAAAAAGCAGGGCTGCTCGTTGGGCGGAACGAAGCTCACGTGCAGACATGAGTGTTTTGAGAACTGCTTCAGGTTTACGGGACAGGCTCATCTTGTGACTGAGGTCAAACTGCTCGCGAGAACGATCCAGGGCTTTCCGCAAAGTTTGATCCACCTGGTTTTGATCGGTGATATCCTGGGCAACACAGACCTGATAAGATGTGTCCGATGTCTCTGCACGGATCAGAAAGGTATGAACAGAAATCCATCTCAGGCTGCCGTCCGGACGCACAATTCGGTAAGAGAGGTCCAAGGAATTGCGCTGGTTATCGTCAGGGCTGGCAGACATCACTTTTACCCGGTCTTCCGGATGGACACTTTCGATCAGTGTTGCCGGATCGGCATAAAGGCTTTCGCAGGAACGACCCCAAACGATCTCAAAAGCCGGGCTGACATAGAGAATGGAATCCGTATTCAAGTCAAGTATCCAGACCACTTGCTGAATGTTCTGCAAAATTTGCTTGAGGTAAGGGTAACCCTCAAGCAATGCTTTTATATCAATTTGAGATTTTTCCTGTTCTAGCATATCCGTCATTCTTGAGGCGAAAGGTTAAAAGACTGAGCGATCATCCGCCTGGCCTGAGTACGTCGATCGTGTATCAAAAAACGTAGAGAGAAAGAAGTCATCTCTACGTTCGTAAGGTTGAATTTAAATATGGCTGGTGGAGATGCTTCGTTCTATCCAGTCACTATCGATGATTTCAAACCAATTCCAACATATATTATACACTTTTTTGTATATCAATTGGCTACGCATTGGCGCCATATTGTTAGAAATAATATAGGTTTTTTTGGGGACAATGATAGATGGATTTGGATAATATAGTAGTTGATGGAGAGGATTACCAATATCCTCTTTGTGCGTGTAAAAAAAAGCTTTATTTATGTGAGCAGTTTTTCTATAAGCTGTTTCACGGGTAACTAAGGAGGCGTTTTGTGAATGCTACATATTATTATATTATCGGCGTCGTTCTCGTATTGGTGATCATAGGTGCCATATTGGCGCCGATTTTTGCTCGCCGCAAACGTTCGGACAATTTCCATGATAAGTATGGGTCTGAATATGATCACACTGTGGAGACTATGGGCAACGAGAAGAAAGCACAAACAGAGCTGGTTGAACGGCAGAAGCATGTGGATGCTTTGAATATTCGTCCCCTCTCTGTTAATGAGCACCAGCGTTATCTGGCTGATTGGACTGCTGTCCAGGCCAAATTTGTCGACGAACCGGGTCAGGCGACTGTGGAAGCCGACCACCTGATCATGGAGGTCATGCAGGTTCGTAACTACCCGGTTTCTGATTTCGAGCAGCGGGCTGCCGATGTCTCGATCAGTTACCCTGCTTTGGTGAGTAATTACCGAGCCGCACGCGTGATTGCGCTCAAAAATGAGAAGCACCAGGCAAATACTGAAGAATTAAGACAGGCAATGATTTATTACCGCTCTCTGTTCGATGAACTCCTGGCAGAAGAGCCAGTCGCGGTAAAGGAGAGCTAGAGATGAACGGTCAATATTTTGAAGAACGTTCGAATACCTCTGACATCGTTGGGAGAGCTGATACGGGTACGAACAGCCCGGTAGTAACTTCAGATACTTTTGCCGGTAATGTCCCGCTGGATGCAACTCTTATACACGATATGCCGATGGGCGGTGGAAGCGTTGCTGCCGTGGGCCCGATGGACGTGCCTGTGGCCGATGAGGTCCCGATGTATCAGACTCCTGTCCAAAATATCCCTTTGAGCGAGACCGTTGCTCCGGTCAGTCCGATTTACCAGACGGTTGTCCCCGAGGCTCCGATGAGCGAGACGATCCATTACACAGCTGTGATGGGGGAAACAATTGTTGACGAGTCCCAAGCGAGCATGTCGACCCCTTACATGGCTCCGAAAGTTGAGCCTGCACCCTATGAAGCCCATCCTGGCTCGAATGCCGGACCATCGGCGGCTCTGCTTAATCGTGATCAATCAGAGCATTTTCGTACACACTGGAATGAAATCCAGGGTATGTTTGTGGACGATCCTCGCTCTGCTGTCCAGCAGGCGGATGCACTGGTATCGGAGGTAGTCGAACAAATCACCCAGATGTTTGCCAGCGAACATACCTCACTGGAAACACAGTGGAAGCAGGGCAATGATGTCTCGACTGAAGATCTGCGTAAGGCCTTGCAGCACTACCGCTCCTTCTTCAATCGCCTGGTGGTTTGAAAGCAGAAGAGTTAAACAATAACCTGTTAGAATTTGCAATTGCAAAGTGACCTGACCCTCATACCGGGGGCCAGGTCATTCTTAGGCGGGTAAAGAATGTTGAATTTGTAAAAAGTCTTAATACGGGGTAAGATAAAACTATCATCTAAATAACGATAAAAGAACACTCGCGTTAAGCCATTGGGTATTTCCGGGGTGCGAGGGTTAATATATGGAAATACCCATTGAGGAAACAATGCTGATCAGATATTCATGCAAGGATATGGGCTTGAATTGCTTATTTGTGGCTAAGGGCCAGACGCTGGAAGAGGTGACAAAGATGGCGATAGAACACGTGTTGGATAAACACAAAGATGATTTTAATAGTCTCCAATCGCCGGAAGAGATCGAAAAGATGAAGCAGGCCTTAGCGCGTTCCACACGAGTGGTGGCAGGGTAATATAAAAAATTTTGACATTTGATAGATATTTTATAGGTTTTTAAAGGGACATTGACAGCCTTTTTTTCGTAAAATGATCCAGAGGAAATTTTGCGAAAAAAAGTAATCATTAGTCGCCCTTCACCCGATTGGCTGCCTTGGAAGGCCCAAGGAAGTGGCCGAACTGGTGATCTGGCCGAGTTCCAATCGAGCTCCCTTTGTTACCGGTGCTTATTATCCAATAGATGGCGGCTATCTGGCTCGGTAAATAATTAGCGCGATTAAGCTCTCCTCTGCTGGCATTCTGAAGGAATGGAGAAATTATTATGTTTAACCGAATCCTGGTTCCACTGGATGGGTCGACGCTGGCAGAGCGAGCGATCCCTCACGCTGAGCAGTTTGCTCGCATCTTTGGCTCAAGTATTATTTTGCTGCAGATCCTTGATCCTACTTCCTATCATGAAAACCCGAATGCCGTAGATCCCTTGAGCTGGCAAATTCGAAAGGCCGAGGCCGATATGTATATGAAAGGGATCGCTGCACGGATTCGTGAAAACATGGGCGTAAGCGCGTCTGATTCCAAAGATATACATAGCTCACAAAGCACAGGCCAGGATGAAAAAAAGGCCCACGTAACCTATTCGATTCGGGAGGGCAAAACGGCAGAAAACATCGTCAATTTTGCTCAAACAGAAGCGATCGACCTGCTTGTTATCAGCACGCATGGTTCGGGCGGGTTGAGCCGCTGGAACCTCAGCAGTGTCACTCAAAAGGTGATCAACCTGATTTATCTGCCAGTGCTCATCGTGCGCGCCTATAACCAACCCGAGACAGAGGATGCCAGGATTCGCTACCGGCGTATTCTCCTCCCGATCGACAGCTCACGCCGCGCCGAGTGTGCCCTGCCCGCCGGGATTGCCCTGGCACGTGGAGAAAGGTCCGTGCGACCGGCATCTAAGGCAAATAACCTTTTACCTCAAGACTCTGCGCCGGCTACCTCATCATTCCAAACAAAGCTGATCCTGGCCGCCGTGATCAAGCCGCCGGAAATTCCCATCCCCGAACCTTACCCCGTTGAGATTGAACGCCTCTCTGAACAATTGATTCAGGTCAGTCGTGAAACGGTTAGTAATTATGTGAATGAGATGAAAAAGCGCTTATCGGTAGATTGTGAGGCTTGCGTGGTTGAGAACAAAAGCGTAAATTCCGCCATTCAGGAATTAGCCAGCCAGGATCAGGACATCGACCTGGTCGTGCTGTGTGCTCACGGTTATACAGGGCAATCCAACTGGCCTTATGGAAGCGTGGCTCGCAATTACATGGAGCATGGCACCAAACCCGTCCTGGTCATTCAGGATGTAGTGCGATCCCAGGTTCTGCCAACTACGGCAGAAATTGCCGCCGAAAAATCCGGGGGACGTTGAGCGTGCTAAAAGACCCCACCAATCAGGCAGAGGAGCGAGAGCTTGTTTCCGGCGCGAATTCCTCTGCCTTTAAAACTGACCAGATTCGAGAATTGGTAAATGCCCTGGCAAGCAATTACCAGGATGCCAGCCAAAGCAATCCGGGCCGGTTATCGAAAAAGTTCTTGCCAGGACCCGACTTACCCGGGCGCGATCTGGGATTGTATGAATCCTGGCTGGCCGAAGCACATCGCTACTTTCGAGAAGCCTCCCATCAACAGGTATCGCTTACTTATGCCTCTGAGTGGGTGTTAGACAATTACTACATCATCCGCCAGGCCCTTCAGCAAATCGATGAGGATTTACCGTCCGGATATTATAGGCAGCTACCTAAGCTGACCGGTGGTCCACTGAAAGGCTATCCCCGCATTTATGCAATTGCACGCGCAGTGCTTTCATACCAGCATCTATTATTAGATCCAATCGAACTGCGGACCATTCTAATCCAATTCCAGGAACATGTCCCGCTGACGATGGGTGAGTTGTGGGCCTTGCCGATATTCCTGCGCTATGGTCTGATCGAGTTCCTGGCACACGCACTTATACCGGCGATTCATCCACCCAACCTTCCTGATTTGCCCGCTGTGCCTCCACATCTGCTGGGGAATGGCGACACTTTATCTTCCTGGTATATTTCCGCAGGAGAAGCAACAAACAATGATAGCGTTGCCAATATCATCCTAAGCCTGAGAGTCATATCAGAACAGGACTGGAGCGACTTCTTTGAATCTGTAAGTTGTCTGGAACAAACACTGCGGGGAGACCCGGCCGGAATATATGCCCGGATGGACTTTAAGACCCGCGACCTGTATCGAAAAAAGATCGAACGGCTCTCGTTTGCCACCGGCCGGGAGGAGAACGAGCTGGCCGAGATCACAGTCAGGTTGGCTGGCTCAGCTGGTATGAGCTTATCTTCAAATTCGGTCCGAAATTCAACCACGAACAATGATCCTGTTTTGCCATCTCGGGCTGTACATATCGGTGAGTATCTGCTTGGAGAAGGCCAATCTGTTTTAGAACAGCAAATTGGCTATCGTCCGGATGTTAAAACGGTTTTCAAGCGTTGGGTGTTCCGGCATGCCAGTACTTTTTATCTCTCCAGTATAGGAGTACTTACCGTTTTTATTCTGGTAGCACTGCTCCTTTCAACTGGCCTGCCAAAAATCCTGAATGGCTCTCCGCTGCAATGGATCATTGTTATCTTTTTAACTGCAACAATGGTGATCCCCCTGCTGACCGTATCAACCAGTTTGGCCAACTGGCTGATTACCCTGATGATACCGCCACGTGTTCTACCCAAGCTCGACTTCAAAAGTGAAATCCCCAATCCGTTCCAAACGCTGGTAGTTATCCCGGCCATGATTACCAGCCGCGAGGAAATCGATTCACTGGCCCACCAGCTCGAACTGCATTATCTTCGTAATCCTGAACCGGGGCTTCAATTTGCCTTGTTGACCGATTTCCGCGACGCTGATAGTGAAACTTTGCCCGAGGACGAAGGACTGCTTAAGTATGCCACTGCTAAAATCGAGATCTTGAACAGCAAATACAAATACATTGCTCCTGGCAGTAATACTGAACCTGTTCCGGATAACGGCCAGGAGGAGAGCCAGAATGGCAGCAGGCTTTTTTATTTCCTCCATCGCAAGCGCTTATGGAACGCATCTGAAGGCAGGTGGATGGGCTGGGAGCGTAAACGCGGTAAGCTGAATGAGCTCAACTTGCTGCTGCGCGGCGGCGGAAACCTGTCATTCATCCCTCTGAGAGGCGAGCTGGGTACAAGTACCGACTCTCTGCAAGCTGTGCGTTTCGTCATCACCCTCGACACAGACACTATTCTACCGCGTGGGGCAGCTTGCCGCCTTGCCGGTACGCTGGCTCACCCGCTTAACCGGGCTGTTTTCGATCAAACAACCGGGCAGGTTATCTCAGGCTACACGGTTCTGCAGCCGCGCATGGAGATCCATCCAAGGAGTGCAAATCATTCCTGGTTTACACGCTTCTTTGCCGGAGATACCGGTTTGGACCTGTATACCCTGGCCGTCTCCGACGCCTACCAGGATTTGTTCGGCGAGGGTAGTTACGTTGGCAAAGGCATTTACGATGCGGACGCATTCGAGCGCAGCGTAGACAGGCATATCCCTGAAAACACCGTGCTCAGCCACGACCTGTTGGAAGGGCTGATGGGCCGCGCCGGGCTGGTTACCGACATTACCATGATCGAGGACTACCCGCAGAATTACTTCATCCAGGTCATGCGCCAACGTCGTTGGATGCGCGGGGATTGGCAGTTGCTCCCCTGGTTGTTCAAACCCAATCGTAATGGGCTGGTTTTCTCGCTGATTGATCGCTGGAAGATGTTCGATAACCTGCGCCGCGCCCTGCTGGCTCCGGCGCTGCTGCTGATCTTCTTCATAGGGCAGATATTCCTACCCGGACTGGCTTGGCTATGGACAGCGGTTGTGCTGGTTTCTCTCGGCGTTCCTGTATTAACGGGTGCGGCCCGCAGCGTCCTACAAATTATAGGTGGCGGGTACGTAGAGATAGCCCTGCGCCCATTGGGCTGGAACTTGCTGCGCTGGCTGCTGGCGGTTGCTTTCCTGCCCTACGAAGCCTATATTTCCATCGATGCAGCTCTTACCACACTCTATCGCCTGTTGATCAGTCACCGCAACCTCTTGCAGTGGACGACTGCAGCCCAAACTGCCCGAGTCTTTGGCTTGCAAACCCGCCGGAATGTTGCCTGGGAGAAAATGGGCGCCTCTACAGTCGCGGCTGTGATTCTAGCGGCAGGGATACAGGTCATTTCTGATCTGAGCAGGAATGGGATTGCGCCGGCGCTGACTTACGCTTCAACAGTGCTGCTTCTTTGGCTGTTTTCCCCGATCATCGTATGGTGGATTAACCGGCCAATCATCAAACAGGTTGTTCCCTTGACCGATGAACAGGCAAATCTATTACGACAGGTTGCTCGGCGAACCTGGGGCTTTTTTGAACGTTTCGTTGGTCCAGAAGATCATTGGCTGCCGCCCGATCATTACCAGGAGTCACCCGTTGGAACGGTTGCACACCACACCTCTCCAACCAATATCGGCTTGCTGCTCACCTCGACCCTGGCTGCCTACGATCTCGGTTATTTGGATCAACTGGGGTTGGCCACCCGCCTGGTTACTACAATGGACACACTCGACCGGTTGGAGCGTTTCCGCGGGCATTTTATAAACTGGTATGACACGTTAACTCTTCAGCCGCTGCACCCGCGCTATATCTCCACAGTTGACAGCGGCAATCTGGCCGCCAGTCTTATTGTCACCGCCCAGGCTTGCAAAACCATGCCGGATGAGCGCGTATTCCGTTGGGATTTATGGCAGGGTTACCTGGATACACTTTCAAATCTGACTGAGACGCTGACAGGTATGCGCAAGGCCGAGTTCGACCAGCAGCTTGAAGAAATTAACCAACGCATCGCGGCGATACACGCTGAAATCCTGGCGGTACGGTCTCAACCAGAGCGCTGGTACCCACTTTATGTGAAGGCAAGTGGACCGTTCTGGCAGGATCTTTCCAGCCGCCTGATGAAACTGGTGGAAGTGGGTCGCTCTGCTTTCGACTTGATGACATTAGGAAAGCTGCAAGAAGTCGCCGGGCAGGTTGAACGGCATCACAACGCCGTACAACGCACGATCAGTGAGCTAGTGCCCTGGATTCCCTTGTTTGAGAATCTCCCCGTGCTGTTCAATGAACCTCAATTCAACCAGAAGATGGCTGAATTGAGAGCCAATTTACCCTACAACCTTACACTTGGGCAGGTTCACACTCAGGTCGAGGCGGCTTTACCCGGTATCATCGCCCTGCGTAATTTGTTAGCTGCGGATCCTGCGCCTGTTGATTCCGTAGAAGTATCTGTCTCATTGGCAATAAACGAGCAAGAACCAATGGCACTGGCATGGCTGGAAGCGTTAGGCCAGGCTCTGAAGCATGCGGATACAAATTCGAGTTCGCTGGTAGCACGATTCGCACTCATCATGCGGCGAGCTGAACAGTATGTGAACGAGATGGACTTTCGCTTCCTCTATCATTTGCAGCGGCGTGTCTTCCACATTGGTTTTAACCTCGAGGCCGGCCAACTCGACCACAACTATTACGATCTGCTGGCCTCAGAGGCACGTATCGCCTCGATCATCGCCATTTCAAAAGGAGAAGTGCCGCAGTCTCATTGGCTGCAGTTGAGCCGGCCGGTCACGCGGGTGGAAGGTGCATACGTTTTGCTTTCGTGGAGCGGGACGATGTTCGAATACCTGATGCCGCCGCTTTTTTTACGCTCCTACCCGGGTACTTTACTGGCAGAAAGCGCCAGGGGAGCAGTCCTACACCAAATTGCTTATGGTAAAGCCAAGAATGTGCCCTGGGGCATCTCTGAATCCGGTTTTTACCGGTTCGACGCCAATCAGAATTATCAGTACCGCGCATTTGGCGTGCCCGGGTTGGGCTTCAAGCGAGGTTTGGGTGATGACTTGGTGATTGCCCCGTATGCCTCCCTCATAGCGATTAATTATGACCCCGCGGCTGTGGTTCGCAATCTGGCCAACCTGATTGCACACAATATGATCGGGTTATACGGCGTTTATGAGTCGATTGATTTCACAACGGACCGGCTGCTGTTGGATGAAACTTCTGAAGTCGTGGGCGAATATATGGCACACCATCAAGGCATGATCTTAATGGCGATGGTTAACTTCTTTAACCATGATATTATGGTGCGGCGCATGCACAGCGACCCACGCATCCAAAGTGTTGAGATGCTCCTGCAGGAGCAGGTGCCGCAGGCCGTACCAGTGCAAGACCCTTATGCCGAGGATGTGAAGGGTGTGCAGCGTTTAACCGTTGCGCCAGTTGAAATCATTCCCTGGAGTGTACCGGTACAAACCCCCATTCCCCAGGTCCACCTGCTCTCCAACGGAAGCTACAATGTGCTGCTTTCCAATATGGGTGGTGGATACAGCTCCTGGCGTGATATTGACCTGACACGCTGGCAGCCTGACGGTGTGTTGGATTCATGGGGAAGCTGGATCTATATCCAGGAATTGGAAAAGGAACCACAAAAGAGACGCAGATTGTGGTCTGCCGGCTACCAACCTGTTCCAGGAGACAAGGCGGTAATTCAGGTAACCTACTTTGCTCACATGGCTGTCTTCGGCCGGACTGAAAATGGCATCACATCCACCATGGAAGTTACCATAGCGCCAGAAGACCCGGTTGAGATTCGCCGCATACACCTGCACAATAACCACGATTACTCCCACAACCTGCGTCTGACCTCCTATGGCGAGGTGATTCTGGCCGCCCAGACGGCAGATGCTCGCCACCCCGCCTTCAATAAGCTGTTTATCGAAAGTGAGTTCGTGCCGGATCTTAATTTGCAAATCTTCATCCGCCGTCCGCGCTCCAATACAGAAACAACCTTGCTGATGGGCCATATGATGGTTATCGAAGGTAAGCAAATAATCGCACGGCATGAAGCAGATCGGTATCGCTTTATTGGCCGTGGTCGCAGCTTACACAGCCCAGCTGCCCTGACTTCGCAGGAGTACCTGACCGGCTCGACCGGTGCGACACTCGACCCAATCTTTGCTCTTGGACAGGAAATCGCGCTGGATCCGCATGAAAGTGCAAATATAGCTTACCTGACCATTGCTGGGGAGAGCCGTGAAGCAATTATTGCGCTGGCCAGACGGTACAGCAGCTGGACTCTGGTCGAGCGCTCCTTCCACCAGTCTAATATCGCTGCCCAAACATGGCTGGGCAAGCAAGAAATTGATACCCAGGCCTTCAAGGACACCCTGCAGATCCTTTCAGCGTTGATCTATTCATTCAAGGCGGTGCGTGCTGCGCCGGAAACGCTCGCAGCCAACCGGCTCGGACAGCCTGGGCTGTGGCGTTTTGGTATCTCTGGCGACTATCCCATCCTATTGGTAGAGTTGGACAATCCAAAACAGGTCGACTTGGTGAGGGAAGCCCTGCAGGTGCACACATATTTGCGCAGCCGCCGGTTTATGATGGATGTGGTGATTCTCAATCGCCAGCAGACCGATTACGGCGCTGAATTAAATGGAATGCTCTACCGCTTGATCAACCGAATGAATGGTGAAGAGTGGTTAAACCAGCGCGGAGGAATCTATATCCTGTATGGCGACCAGATGGGGTCTGAGGAAAGCAAACTGCTCAAATCAGCCGCGCGAGTGCTGCTTATTGGCGCCAATGGACCGTTGAGCAGTCAGATGCCGGGCTATTCAATCCCGGTGCACCATTTACCAGAGTTTACGCCAACCCGGCAGGCAGAAGTGGCTGCGAGAGCAGCGTCTATCCCTCAGGCTTATCCTTTGGGGAAAAGAAGTGAGCTAAAGTTCTACAATGGTTACGGAGGCTTTAGTGCGGATGGGCGCGAATATGTCGTCGACCTACCAGCCGGTAAAAACACCCCGGCCCCGTGGGTTAATGTAATTGGCTATCCGGAATTTGGTTTTATGGTCAGTGAAACTGGCAGCCAATGCACCTGGGCATTGAATAGCGGTGAAAACCGCCTGACCCCCTGGTCAAATGATCCGGTGCGCGATCCAACCGGCGAAGCGCTTTACTTGCGAGATGAGGAAACTGGCGAGGTGTGGACGCCCACGCCCCTGCCCTCCGGATCAGGTCAGCCTTACCGCGTAACTCATGGAGCGGGTTATACCATCTTTGAGCACAGCTCCCACGGCCTCCGTCAGCGTCTTTCTCTTTTTGCCAGCCCGGAAGACCCTGTCAAAATTATTCATCTGACAGTAGAGAACACCTTAGACCGTACTCGCCGGATTACTGCTACGCAGTATGTCGAATGGGTTTTGGGCAGCACTCATGCCACAAGCCAGGCCTATATCATTCCGGAATATGACTCAGCCCTGGAATGTTTAATGGCCAGCAACCCCTACAATGCCGAATTCGGCACAAGAGTGGCGTTCCTGATTGCCAGCAAAACGGTGCACGGGTTGACCGCCGATCGTACGGAGTTCCTGGGACGCGGCGGAACAGCCGCCTTCCCGGCGGCTCTGCATCGTCTGGGACTGGAAACCCGTATCAGTCCTGGTGAAGATCCCTGCGCGGTTTTGCAGTTACACCTCGACCTGCTGCCTGGCGCCAGCGAAGAGATTTATTTTGTGCTCGGACAGGGAAATGATAAAGATCACGCCCTGTCCCTGGCCAAGAAATACCATACCCCGGCCTACGTGGGTGCAGCCTACGAACGCACGCATGTATTTTGGGATCGTTTGCTCGGCACTATTCAGGTACATACCCCCGAACCGGCCAGCGATTTGATCCTTAACCGCTGGATGTTATACCAGACCCTGTCTTGCCGCATTTGGGGCCGCACGGGCTTTTACCAATCCAGTGGAGCGTTCGGTTTCCGCGACCAACTGCAAGATGTTATGGCCCTGCTGGCTATCGACCCGGCCATCACACGCAGCCAGATTATCAACGCAGCTCAGCGCCAGTTCGAGCAAGGAGACGTGATGCACTGGTGGCATCCGCCATCAGGTCGTGGAGTGCGAACGCGTTTTTCGGACGACTTGCTATGGTTGCCTTACGTCACCGCTCTGTATGTTGAAGCAACTGGCGACAAGAGTCTTCTTGATGAAAAGGTACCCTTTCTTCATGCCCCGGAACTTGCGGAAGGTGAGGACGAGCGCTATGGCAAATACCTGCAGACAGAGCAGACCTTCTCATTGATGGATCACTGCTTACGTGCAATCGAGAAGGGCGCCAGTACTGGTCCGCACGGTCTGCCGTTGATCGGTACCGGCGATTGGAATGACGGCCTGAACCGCGTTGGAGAAAATGGGCAGGGCGAGAGCATCTGGTTGGCCTGGTTCTTGTGCGATGTATTAAAACGCTTTGCCACGCTCTGTGAACAAAATGGAAAAGTCGAAACAGCACAGCATTTCAAGTCAATGGCAGAGGTGTACGCAGCTGCGGTAGAGAGGTCCGCCTGGGATGGGGCCTGGTACCGGCGGGCTTACTATGACGATGGGACGCCGCTCGGTTCGATCCAGGAAACAGAATGCCAGATCGATACAATTGCCCAATCCTGGGCAGTCCTGAGTGGGGCAGGCGATCCCCAGCGCAGCAGCCAGGCCATGCAATCGGTGTTGGACCGTTTGATATGCCCACAGGAGCGCCTGTCACTGCTCTTTACGCCGCCATTCGACAAAACCCCGCATGACCCGGGCTACATCAAGGGCTACCTGCCCGGAACTCGTGAGAACGGTGGGCAGTACACGCATGCTGCCACCTGGACTGCCTGGGCTTTTGCAAGCCTGGGGAATGGAAAGCAAGCTGGGGCGCTGTTTGACCTGCTCAATCCCATCTTTCAGTCTGACAGCGCAGAAAAGGTCGCTGTATACCGCGTCGAGCCGTATGTGGTTTGCGCAGATATCTACAGCAGAGCACCCTATGTGCGCCGCGGTGGCTGGACCTGGTATACCGGTTCAGCGGCCTGGATGTACCGCCTTGGTCTGGAAGCTATGCTTGGCTTCCACAAAATTGGAGATACCATTCACATTAACCCGGTCATTCCACCGACCTGGGATGGATTTGAGATTCGTTATCAATTTGGAGAATCTGTGTACTTTATTCAAGTACACAACCCCGAGCATGTGGCAAGCCATGTCCGGCAAATGCTGCTGGATGGGCAGCCGCTGAAAGGATCCGTTCCGCTGGTCGATGATAAACGGAAACATCAGGTAGATGTGACAATGGGAGATTCTGATCATTCCTTAGTTGACATGAATATTTTCTCGTGCTAATGTATAGATAGCCCATTTGTAGTTGGGCATTACATCGATAAGTATAGCATTCCAGCGCCCCTACAATTGCAGGGGCGATTGCGTTTTTTATTAACCCGAATCGAGGGGGCGGGTCGTCGATTACTGTTTTGACCAGTTACTGGTAAACGAGAAAGATAGGTAAGCATGTTTAAGCATATCCTTGTTCCCTTAGACGGATCCCTCCTGGCCGAATGCACCCTGCCCCATGTCATAGCCTTTGCCCTGACCTCTTGCGCCAGGGTCACGCTCTTGCAAGTATTAGATCGGGAAGTTACCTACGGCCCGATGAAAGTTGCTGATCCTTTGGATTGTGCCATCCGCAAAGCTGAAGCTGAGGTCTATCTGGAGGACGTCTGCGATCGATTACGTAAAGCAGGTTTGCAAGTTTCGACTGCTATCATTGAAGGCCGGGCTGCTGATGGCATCATAAATTTTGCGCGCGATAACAAAGTTGATTTAATTTCACTGAGCAGCCATGGACTAAGCGGTTTAAGCGGCTGGAATATCAGCAGCGTTGTTCAAAAAGTCCTCTATCGCGCTCAGGTATCTTCACTTCTTATCCCAGCCTACCGGCAAATCCAAATGGATTTGACAGGTTTTCACTACCAGAAGGTTTTTGTTGGATTAGATGGCTCCCACAGAGCGGAGTGGGTTTTACCAGAAGCTTTAGAATTGATTGCCTTTCACCATGCTTCACTCCTGTTAGCCCATGTAGTATCCAGGACAGAAATGCCCTGCCACCTGCCTCGTGATAAAGAAGTGGTTGACTTGATAAATCTAATGAACGAACGCAACCGGCTATATGCAGAAATCTATCTAAAGGAACTTTGCTCTCGGCTGCCCGCAGATTTGTATAACATCAAAACCTTTCTTGTGATGAGTGAAAATCCGATCGATGCTCTTCGCGACCTGGCGGAGCAGGAAAGTGCAGATCTGGTGATATTGAGTGCACATGGTGGTTCGGGTGGTTATAAAAGGCTGTATGGCAGTGTGGCCTTGAGTTTCATCAGCTATTGCACCACCCCCATGTTGATATTACAGGATCTAAACCCGTCTATGATCGTGCCTAGCCAGGCTGAAATAGCAACCGTAGAGCTGCCAAAACATTAGCCTATGCTCATGGTTTCGAATGGATGCCATGTGGATTATCGATCTATTTTCGGAAAGGTTCTTAGAGTTTATCTGACAGTTATGTTTACAGCGAAGGTCTGAGCGGGTGGTACATCTTTCTCAAACGGCCGGTGGTAGATAAGTTTCAACTCCATCTGGCCGCTCCCAACCGCTGCAAAGCGCAAGCTAATCTTACCCCCGCTGCCGATCGCATTGTTGGATGGTTTAAACTCCGGCTCGCCCAGCGGTTGCAGGATGGCGCTGTTTCCAACACCGACCTGCCACTGGAAGCCGGTAGTTGGATTGCCGGGCAATGTTATTTCAAGTTGATCGCCGGCGCGCAGTTCAATCGAGCGGCCGTTATCGGCTTCGCTGAGTTGCCTGGTCGAGGCTCCGGGTGAGGGTTCAGCGCCGCATGCGCACAACATTCCGATGATGACGATCAGGATCACGGGCAGCATAAGCATTCTCGGCTTCCTATCGCTGGGCCGGCTCACTCAGCCGGTCCCAGCGATGCTCTGATCAATATCCTTTGGGCTAGAGACCAAACATTTTCGTATCGACCCACTCGCTCTTGAGCAGCGACCACCAATCTACGGCCAGCGAATGCAGCACGTAGTCATATGGCAGCCAGCCATAACCTGCGTCGCCCCAACCTGTGCCCCACGAATTGCGGATCAGCAGTGCGCCCACCGTCTCTTTTGCGCCCGGGCTGGTGTTCTTGATATGCATGGCGTCATCGAAACCGACCGCCACCACCGCGTGCCCGCCAGCGACTTGTTCACCGGGCATTGGATATGGAAACTTACCTGTTGAAGCAGCCTGGACGTAAGAGCTGTAGACAGTGAAACCAAACATGGAAGGCAAATAGGCTGTCAGAAACAGCTTGATCAGGCTCAACAGCGTTGCCGGCGAAACACCGGGAGGATCGAGGCGATAGTAGCGGATCGCCTGATAATTCTGTGCAAAAGCGTATTCGAACGCGTTCGGCTCTTGATCGAAGTCGGGTTGGACGTCTGTGTACGGCCAGTATTTCTCAGGCGGCGTGCCGAACAGGGTTAACGCTCCCATTGTGGTGCGCAGATACGCCCCGGTATCCCCTGTCCAGCCCAGCAGGTCACGCGTCGTTTTGTAGAGGAACAGACGAGAAGCATCAATGTACGTGCCAAAAGAGCGGTTTTCGAAATATTCCACAATGCCAACACCGGCATTCGCAGTGCAAGAGCCGAGATTCATCTGGTCATCGATTGCCGAGCACCACGGGCGCAGATCCATCGTGGCCGCCAAAGCCGGTGCGGACGTTTTAAGAACGCCTACCTTGTTGAGATCTGCCTTCACTGACCGTTGCCCCATAACTTTAAGGTGGGGCGTCACCTCATCATGATTGACCGTGTAATCGCGGAAATCAGGGTTGTCATGCAGCCAACCCATCCTATAAGTGGAATTCGACATTACATTTGCTCCTTTCTGATACAATATTGATCCAATCGACTGGAGAGTTCTACGGCGAGCAACGCTTTCGCTCAGCCCGCCCTCTTCATCACGCTAGTGAAAAAACATCACCTCCTTTGACCTGGATTGACGCTCGTCCGCTGGCAGGGGATCTATTTTACTGGCTTTACCCAGGAAATAAAAAAGGCAAATCCATCGAAATGTGGATTTGCCTCATTGTTTCCAGGTCAACGAGCCTACAGAACCCGGCGATGCCTAAACCTGGTTAAATCCCGCTATTGTCTAGACATATCATAGCACGTAAGATTCTGAATTTCAATACAAACTCGCTACCGTTTGAACTCCCCTCTTTGCCCCTCCCCTAAAATCTGTTCCCCGGATTTTGGGGTCGCGGAGCATGCCGTAGGCGGAGGCTGGGTGGGGGTGCATTTAGCCCTGTCGGATTAGAGGTCGGCTCTGGCAAGTGCTCCGGCCACCCAGATCGCTGCGATCAGAACGGCCAACACCGCCAGCAGCATGTCAGGAATTCGTACAGCCCAAATCATAGTCGTCTACCCCTCACCGTAGGTGGTTGAGGGTTCATTGTAACATTCAATACCGGACTAGATGTTCGACCGCTATCCGCAAAATTAGTACTGGTTTTTTTAACGAAGTTCTAAATGGATATGCCAGGATGAAAGTAGGTTTCGCATTCGCTCAATGTATTTTGCAAGCTTTCTACATTATTATTCTTATTAGCTATTTCTTGAATTTAAGCCGGGTTATTTCTAATTTCCAGGTATGCATGAAAAGGAACATTAATTTTATAACGTTCAAATCCAGTTTCTTCAGTAACGCGTTTTGCAAGTTTCTGTATTACTTTTTTTCTGCTTTCATCATACACAAATTCAAAGCTATTTATATCCGTTTCCAATCCTAGAAACGTTGAATCAATTAATAAATCAATTATAGAATCCACATTTGACTTAGGAATTTTGACCTTTTCTAATAATTCTTGGATCTCATTTCTTGAAATAATCTCTTTTCCACCGGCAAATTCATAAAGAAAATCTTCAATTCCATCAAATTGTGTTTCGGTCTCAGCTAGTAAGGAACTAAAAGCCAATTCGGAGTAGCTATCTTCAGCTTGAAGAATATCTTTTTCTTCAATTTTTTTGTTTTTATGATTAACAGCATTATTCAATGCATTTTTACAAAGAAAAATTAAATCCCTTGGCCTAGGAATAATCCGACTAACCAGATATTCTTTAATTGGCAAATTATTGATTTTTGAAACAAAATACTTTTCCCAAATATTGTCTATGTCAATCTCTGTAGATGAACTTAAGAATCGTTCTTCTATTATTCGTTGTAATAATTGATGGTCATTCCAATCCATTCTAGTAAAATTTAATTTATCGCTTTCTCTTGCATTGGACTTAACATAAGAAAATATATCACTTCGCAAGAAAATTATTAACGATAAATGAACCGGTGCAAATCTCATCTTTTGTTTATTAAATTCATCGGCAATAGTTTGCCCACAACTAAGTAATCCGAATAGAAAATCTGTTAAAAGTTTAATGTTTTCCCCCTTTTCCCATGCTTTATCTAGATTGTCTATTAATATTATTACTTTATTTTTAGTTTCTAAAATGTTGCCAAGGAGTTCTCGCAATTCGCCTAAAATCTTAATGTGGAGTATTTCACTCACCTTGGCACGCTGTTCTCTAATATTGAATTGCAAGTTTAATCCGCATAAATTATCAATAGCATATTCCATTCGCCAGGTAAAATCTTGTTTTATAAATGGTTGATTATTTTCAATAAATGTTATTAAATTTTTCTCCTTTTCTGTGGAATCTATATATGAAGGCTTATTATTAATATTGCTATAAACAAGATTCGCCAATTCAGTATATATAAGAAATTTCCATAAGCTTTCAATCAGATAACCGGGGTCTGCTTTCGTAATGTTCGAACTTAATAGACGCAGTACACCCTCAAGTTCATAATCAATGGGCTTAATAATGCACACTAAATTTCGTTTATCTAATTCGAGTTGCTTAGCGATTTGGAACAAATTCGCCGTTTTTCCGCTCCCCTTTCGACCAATATATATTAAGTATTTTTCTGCTTTTAGAGCTTGAAAATAAGAAGCAGTAGTGACAAAATAATCGCTTAATTGCTGTTCTTCATTCTCAGCCACATATTCACCGATATTAATTTTTTGCAAATCAGCCATCAATGCTAAATTTGTTTTTCTTTCTTGCCCTTCTTCATCAATAGTAAAAAATTTATTTTTAACCCAAGGTAGCCAAGTTTCTAATTTAGCCTTTAATTCAGAAGCAGTTTCATGAATATAAAGGAGGTCTCGAAAATCAATTGGCGAATTAAATGGTGAATGGGCTAACATTAGTAGCGGTTTACCAAGACCAAATGCTATTCCTGAAATGATGGAATATTTCGAATTTTGTATTAGTCCGATATTTTCTTCTCTGTCTTCACTTATAAAATGGGCTATTACTCCAAACGAAGAATAGACATTTTGAGCATACCAGATTAATGGTTGCCCAGATATTTCTTTGTTGTCATCAACTACTAATCGTATTTTCGACTCTTTTAAACTTCGATTAAGCTCAATGCTAGCATCAGTATTTACTTCGCTTTTTAAGTAAAACAAGAATGGCTTTCTATCCTGATATTGAGATTCAAGGTTTTCGAAAATCCTTTTATAAATGGTTGACTCTAAATCTAGATAAGGTTGTTCTATAAAGAAATTTCTTGTAAGATCTACGGAGTTTTGATATGCCGAGTATGCAATAGTTGATAATAACCCCAATTTTTTATAATTCTTTACAGATTCATCTAAAGATGTGTCCAGCGTTATCCAAATTCTTTTATTTCTTGAAATCGCATATCCAAGTTCAAATAAAACGTTCCTATTTAAAATTGTTAAATCACAGATGAAAATATCACAATCATCTATTGATTTACATATTTCAGAAATGATTTCCTTCCCAGTGTTATTTAATGTTTTCCACCCAACCATATTGACATAATCACTTGCACAGCCATTTACATTGGATATAAACAATTCAATGGATTCTCCCCTATCAAGAGGCTTCTCGGGATATGCAACAAAACATTTTGCACTTGTCATTTCCATCCTCCGACAATCCAGTATGTGGGGGGCGTTGGCAATACGCCATCCCTCTTGCCTTACTTTTCGTAAGCTATTGGGTTATCTTTCTTGTTTTCACCATTCCATCCCGCACATAATATCCCCTCAGGCACAATGAAAATTATTTGAGGCTCTGCTGTTACAAGAATTGGCAAACGGCGGTAAATAAAAGAATATATCCCACCTGGAATAAACGAATGCCGATAATTAGGCATAAAAATATTATAGCAGTTTTGCGATTTTTGTCGCGTTGTCAACACATCCTACTTAACTAATGGAGATGGATCGCCAGAAACGCATTTCAGTTTTGTAATGTAATTGCATATAAATTTGATCCAGGAAATGTTCAATCTCTTTCGTGTCCCATCCATAAAGTCGCCATAAACACCATAGTACTTTTGCGAATGACGTTACAGATATATTGCAAAGATACATGGCACTTTCGGGATGAAGGTGCTTTTCAATGGCATTTGTATCCTGTCCTTCTGGGTTTTCTACATCGTTGATACGAAACGCAATCTTCCATAGGGCCCAATGATGACCATGAGCAATTGCTGATAAGAGCCGATAATCTGCTTCTCGATCTAAAGTTGTTCCAATCAAATCTATAATGCTTGGCATACGTAAGGCAATGCCATTAATATTTCCATTCTTATTCAATAGTCGAGGATAGCCAAGTGAGACGGCGTCTTGTTCTACCTTTATTATTCTCTGTTGCGCCATATCTATTTCCGTTTGCATTTTCTTTAAATCTAAAAACTTGATTTGTTCAATAAACCCTTCATAACGAAAAGCAAAACACCTTCCTACTCGAGTCTTTGCATCAATCGTAGGATCAAGAAACCAAACGGCGATAGCACATGACTCTAATAAACCACGCACACATGTCCAGGGTGCAATGGTCTTGGCTGGTTCAGTCATAGAATCAGCAAAAGCCATGAAATGATCAGCCGCTGATTCCATTGATAATATTCCCCTATAATGCACATCCTTAATAAGTACTTGATTTGAGAAACTATTCCGTTCTTGAACTGCAAGAGATCCGGATGCAGGTTCATTATTGTATTTGTTATAAATCTGTGCTGACCCATCAATTAAATTATGTACAGTAGAAAGCATATTTAGCACGTCTTCATATGTAAATTTTGAAATTGTGTTCCTAATCTCAGACATATAAAATTCCCTTCTTGTTTCTTAATGCATTGCCCCTTGACCTTGATCCATTTGATGGACACCGAATTGAGGTCGATCCTAATAATTGGTCCCGAATTCAGCTCGGGATAAACACCTCGAGCCGAATGCAACTTGACGGTATTGTAAAACCCTTACAAAAATCGGATCTGCCCTTATTTTCACAGCGCTTCCAAAATAGCCTGCGCCACGCCATCTAAATTCTTCAAAACCTCGTCGTTCCAGAAACGCAATACCCGGTAGCCCTTGGATTTAAGGAAAGCGGTACGCTCAAGGTCATATTCTTGCTGGTCAAGATGCTGGCCTCCGTCCAGCTCGATCACCAATTTCTGGCGCGGGGCGCAAAAATCAACGATGTAAGGGCCGATGGCGTGTTGGCGGCGGAAGTGGATGTCCTCTAATTGGTGCGAACGCAGCGCTCGCCATAGTCTGGCTTCGGCCTCGGTCTGGTTGTGGCGCAGTTGGCGGGAATTCGAGAAGGTTTGCGGGCTGGTGCGACGGTGGGTCATACCCCCTCCAGCTCCCCCAATTTTAAAAACCAAAATTGGGGGAGAGAAAAACAGAGCATTTCAGGCAAAATTGGGTACGGAGAGCATCTTATTATAAGATTTACAGCTTGTCCCCTCCGCTAAAATCCGGTTTTTGGATTTGTCAAAGCTGGGCCTGTAAAAATCGGGGCAATTGTGGTCGTGGATATATGGTTTTACCCCCCCGCTGAAATCCGGTTTTTGGATTTGGCAAAGGTGGGTCTTTAAAAAACCAGGTTAATGATGGTCGTGGATATATGGTCTTACTCCTCCCCCAAAATCATGTTTTTTGATTTTGGGGGAGGCGGGAGGGGGTGATCCGCTCCGGCGTGAAGGGAATCTGTCTCAACCGCAGCCCGCTGGCATCGAAGATGGCGTTGGCCACTGCTGCCGCCGTGGTGACGGTGGTAGGCTCGCCGGCGCCCAGGGCCGGTTGCTCGGGCCGGTTGATCAGCACGATCTCGATCTCGGGCACTTCGGAGAACTTCAGAATGGGGTAGCTCTCCCAATCCACGCTGGTCTGGCGGATCTGGTCAAATTTGATCTCTTCTTTGAGCGCCCGGCTGAGGGATTGGATAACGTTGCCTTCGATCTGGTTTTTCAGCCCATCCGGGTTGATGATCAGCCCGCAGTCGTGCGCCACCACGATGCGCGGCACACGTATCGTTCCATTGTTGAGATCGACCTGCACGAAGGCGATGCAGGCCACGATGGCCTGGTCGTTTTCGTAGCGGGCGAAGGCCAAACCCCTTCCCTCGACCAAGCCCTCTTTTGGAGCGTTGTGAGCGGGCGAGGAATGCGCCTGCCAGCCGGCCTGATCGGCTGCGGCCTGCAGCACTTCTCGCAGGCGCGCCTCGTGCAGATAGCGCAGCCGGAATTCCAGCGCATCGGCACCGGCCGCCGCAGCCAGCTCGTCCATAAAGGATTCGTTGGCGAAGGTGTTTTCAGCCCCACCCAGGCTGCGGAAAGCCGAGGCACGCAGCGGGCTGTCCGAGAGCGAATGTACCGTCACGCGCTGCACTGGGAAGGCGTAGTTGGTGGGTGCGTTGCGCTCGGCCCCAAAGGAGAACGGCAGCGGCGGGGCGCTTTCGCCCGAGATCAGTTGGGTCGCCACGAATTGGTTACCAAAGCGCGGCCGGGCCACGTGCGAGGGCGACCAGACCTGGTAGTCCCAGGCGGTCACCGCACCCTGTACATCCAGGCCGGCGCTCACTTCCATCACCATGGCCGGCCCTTTTGGCTCCCACACGAACTCGTCTTCGCGACTCCACTGTACCCTTACCGGCCGGCCAACCGCCTGCGATAGCAACACCGCATCGGCGGCCACGTCATCCGAGCCGTTCTGGCCGTAGCCCCCGGCGCCTTCCATGTAGATGGTATGGACTTTTTCCTTGGGCATTTCCAGCATCTCGGCCAGCGTGTCACGCAGCGGGTGCGGGCCCGAGCTGCTGGTCCAGACCGTCACCTGCTCGGCGCTGACATCCGCCACGGCGCAGGCCGGCCCGATCGAGGCGTGGGCGTGATAGGGTTGGTAATAGGTGGCATGCACCTGGCGGGCGGAGCGCTGCAAGGCGGCGGCGACATCCCCGTTTTCGACCAGCACATTGTCCTGGGTTGGCTGGGAGCGCAGGCTGGTGAACAGATCCGCCATGGCCGGGAAGGCGGGCGTCTCCTGCCAGACCACCTTCAGCTTTTTGGCAGCCAGCACGGCCTGCTCTTCGCGCTCGCATACCACTCCGATAAAGTTGCCGCGTTGCACCACTTTGACCAGCCCGGGCAGGTCGGCCAGCGAGCTCTCGTCCAGCGAGATCAGGTGGGATTTCAAATTCGGCGGGTGCACCATGCGGGCGTGCAACATGCCGGGCACTTCTAGATCCTGGATAAAGCTGCGCTGCCCGGTAAATTTGCCTGGCAAATCCACGCGTGGCACCGATCTACCCACGATAGTGTAGTCCTGCGGGTTCTTCAACGGGGCTTTGCCGGTCACCGTACGGTTGAACTTCTTACCGCCCATCAGCTCGGCATAGCTGGTGCTGCGCTCCGGGCGTTTGGTAACAAAGATGATGCCATCTTTTACAGATAATTCGTCCGGGCTGGCGTCCAGTTTTTCCGAGGCCAACTCCAGCAAAGCGCGGCGCGCTTCAGCGGACGCTTTGCGCAGCGCTCCGCCGCTGGTCAGGATGGTCATGCTGCCGGCGGTATAGCCTTCGTTGGGGGTGCGGTCGCTGTCGCCCATCAGCATGTGGACGCGCTCGAAGGGCAGATCCAGCTCTTCGGCCACAATTTGAGCCAGGGCGGTGCGTGTGCCGGTGCCCAGTTCCACTTTGCCGCTGAAGGCGGTCACGGAGCCATCCGGCTCGATGGCCAGCCAGTCATCCAGTTGGTCGGATAAGCGTCCCCAGAAGGCTTCAGCCCGTCCCGAGCCGGGACGTTGGCCCTGGCCGCGCGGCGGCCAGTTCGGGTTATTGCTCATTGCTCACCTCCCCACATCAGCTCGGCGGCCCGTTTGACAGCCCGCAGGATGCGCAGGTGGGAGCCGCAGCGGCACAAATTGCCGTCCAATGCGGCCCGGATTTTTTTGTCGCTCGGCTCCGGGTTCGTCAGCAGCAGGGCGGTGGCGCTGATGATCATACCGTTGGTACAGTAACCGCATTGCGCGGCCTCTTCTTCAATGAAGGCGCGCACCACCGGGTGCAGTTGGCCGTCTTCGTTGAGCCCTTCCAGGGTGGTGATGGGCGTTTGCCCCACCTCGGCCACCGTCAGCTTGCAGGACTGTTTCGCTTCGGCGCCGATCAGCACCATGCAGGCGCCGCACTGCTCCAGACCGCAGCCAAACTGCGGGGCGTGCAGCCCCAGTTCGTTGCGCAGCACATACAGCAGGGGTGTATCCGCCGCGGCCTGGACGGTATGGGATTTTCCATTGACTTGAATAACAAGATCGGATGCCATTGAACTGAGCTCCTTTCTTACAAAGCGGACCGTTAATTTCCAGCTATATTGTAATCAATCCAATGGCTACCAGACAGATCAATATCCCCATCCACTGGCTGCGGGACACTTTTTCTTTGAAGATCAGGCTGGATAGGAACACGGTTACGGCCGGATAGAGAGAAGCCAGCACCACCGCCACATCCAGCCGGGTGAGTTGTTTGGACAGCATGTAAAATAAATTGCCTCCCACATCCAGCACGCCGGTCAGCAGGGCGGCCGGGTTGGAGTTAAGCGCTGGAAAAGGCAGGCGATTGATTTTGATCAAGAGCAGGCCGGTGCATAGCGCCATGCTGCGAGCGATGATCACGGGCGTGAATATCTTGCCAGGATCCACCTGGCCAATGCAAATGAAAAAGCCTGCAAAGCCGGCGCCCGCCAGGCAAGCCAGCAGGAAACCCGGGCGGCTGGCCGAAGGTGCCTTACTGGCCGAAGGTGCTTTCCTGTCCGCAGGCGCTGCCGAGACCAGCCAGATACCGGCCAATGCCAGTCCGAATCCCAACAGCTTGAGCGGGCCCGGTAACCCTTCGGTAAATCCGGCGAATATCACCGGCAAAGCTGCCCCAATCACGCCGGCCGTGGGAGCCACGGTAGCAGCCGGGGCGCTCGCCAGGCCGCGATAAAAGGTGGCAATGCCAAGCCCACCGGATATCCCCGCTGCCATGGCCCACAGCATGCCCCCCAGCGAAGGAAAGCTCTCACGCCATAAAAGCGCCGCCACAATCACGATCAGCAGGCCGGAGAAAGAAGATATCGCCAGCACGTAGTACTGGCTGCTGCGCCGGGCGGCATAGCCGCCGGCAAAGTCTCCGCTGCCCCAGGCGCAGGCAGCGGTTAAGGCCAGTACGATTCCGAGCAGGTTGGCAGGTAACATATTAACTGAGCAGCGTCTGGCCGAACAGGATCAGGGCGCTAACGGCCGAGAGCGCCAATAAAAGGTAGCGGGTGGCATTTGCCGGCAGCTTGCCAATAAAAAATGCCGAAATCAGAAAGCCTAATACCACGCCGGGTAGCAGCCACAGGGTCAGATTGAGCTCGACTGCTCCCAGGCGGCCGGCCGGGATCAGCCCCAGCAGTGCAAAAAAACCGGATAACATGAAAAAGCCTGAGAGTGTGGCGCGCAGTTTTTTGGGCTCCATCTCCTGGTTGACCAGTGCAACTGGCGGGCCGCCGATCGAAGCCAGCACACTGCCTAAACCGGAGACGAACCCGGCCAGGAGCAGGATCCAGACCTTGGGTGGGAAATGCAGCCCGCTCAGGCTGAGCGCCACCCCGGCCAGCACCAGCCCGGCCAGGATAAAGGCAATGGCTTTATGTGGAATCAATGGCAACAGATAACTTGCCAGCGCCGTGCCCGGCAGCATGCCGGCCGCCATCCAGCCGATGCCGCGCAGATCAATGCCGGTGCGGTCGCGCAGCACCATCAAGATCGTCAGCAGCAGGGCGCAGGCCAGGATCGGTCCAGGCACAAAGCGTGGCTGGTCCATCATTAAGATGGGCGAGGCGAACATATTCAAGCCCACGCCAACCACGCCCTGTAACATCGATCCAAAGGTGATCGTCAGCAGTGCGCCCAGAATCTGCAGTACATTCATCGCTGATATTCAAACGCGCCGGGGAAATCGGGCCCGACCTGTTTGCGTTTGCCGCTCCACTGCTGGATGTCGATGCGGTAGACGGCTACCGTGTCCAGCTCCTCCGGCGAGGGAGTGCGATAATCCCGGCCGGGCTGCAGGTGTGAGAAGTATTTGTCGACCAGCATCTGTAAGGCGCGCGCCGCCTCAGCCGGCTCGTCCAGGATAGAGGCGCGTCCAAAAACGACCACGCTGGCATATTCCACGCTCATACTGGCGGCGCTTTCGCCCGGCAGCAGGCGGCCCATCTGGCTGACGCTGAAGCAAACCTGCGGATTGGCCTGCACTGCCTGAAAGGTTCGCCCTTTGCGGCCGCTGTGCAGGTAGATCACGTTTTGAGAAGGATCGAAGACAAACAGGTTGGTGGTGAGGTACGGCTGGTCCTGTTGGGCGCTGGCCAGGACGCCGGTGGCTGCGCCTTGCAGCATGGCGCGAATCCAGGCTTCGTCTTCTACGGCGCGGTCTTTGCGTAAGACCGGGGCAAACGGAATGCGAGCGTTGTCATGAGTCATTTTATTTTCCTCTATGGGCCCAGAAGAATAAAAAAACAATTAACCACGGATGGACAGTGCGATCCTTCGGCACGACCAAAAAACATTTACCGCGCAGGCGCTAAGAACGCAAAAGAAGAACTTTATTTAAACAAAAAAGAATTCTTTCTTCTTGGCGTGCTTTGAGTCTTTGCGATGATCTTGTCTCCTCAGCTTCATGAGCTAAATGATCTTTACCCAATCGGGCAGGGGGCTGATCTGGTAAGACAGGATCTGGCCGGAGCGGTATTCAAAATCGTAGACCTGTGGCGGGGCGCCGGACAGCACCGGCGGGCCAAAGACGTGGATATTCGAGACCACCTCGTCCGAGCTAAAAACCCACTGCATGGGCTTCCAGGCCAGTTTACCCTCATCATTCCCGACCGCTTCTCCTTGCGGGGCAGCGGCGGTAAAGATATACAGCCCGCCATCCTGCACTTCGAAGCCGCGCCAGGTCAAAAGCCCGGCAAAATGGGCCGTGGCAAGCTGGAAGCCGGTCTCTTCGCGCACTTCCCGCAGGACGCTGGCCAGCGGCAGCTCGCCCGGCTCAATCCGTCCGCCGACGCCGTTCCACAGACCCTGGTTGGGCGGGTTGCGCCGGTGGAGCATCAAAACCTGATCACGGCGGGTCAAAAAACAGAGGGTATACGGTAATGAGAGCGCCATACCCGTCCAATTATAGAGCATCTGAAGGAAAAAAGGCACATCTGCGGAAAGTGTTTATAATTGGTAAATTCTGTACAAGCAATTATCAATTGATAATGGGGTTACTATGAGCGCTCAAAAATTCCCGGAACGTTTTGTGTGGGGGGCGGCTACATCAGCCTATCAGATCGAAGGAGCCTGGCAAGAGGATGGAAAAGGCGAAAGCATCTGGGACCACTATGTACATCGCCCATATACGACCCAAAATGGCGATACAGGCGATGTGGCCTGTGACCATTACCATCATATGCCGGAAGATGTGGCCCTGATGCGTTCGCTGGGCTTGCAGTCTTACCGCTTTTCGATCTCCTGGCCGCGCCTGCTACCGCAAGGACATGGTACGGCCAATCCGAAAGGGTTGGATTTTTACGAGCGCCTGTTGGATGAGCTGCTGGCGGCCGGGATTACACCGATGGCGACCCTCAACCATTGGGATCTGCCGCAGAAGCTGCAGGAGACAGGCGGCTGGGCCAATCGCCAGACGGTGGATCGGTTCTGCGAATACGCCCAACTGGCTTTTGACCGGCTGGGCGACCGGGTTGGTTATTGGGTGACCCATAACGAACCGTGGGTAATCTCCTACCTGGGTTATAAAGAAGGCGTTATGGCGCCGGGCCTGGCTGATTTGACGCTGTCCAACCGGGCTGCCCATCATTTGCTGCTCTCGCACGGCCGCACCGTGCAGTTATTCCGCCAGGGTGGTTACAAAGGCCAGATTGGGATTGTTTTGAATACCTCGCATTTTATGCCGGCCAGCGACAGTGAAAAAGACCGGGCTGCCTGCCAACGGGCCTATGATCAGGAGATCGGCCTGTACCTCGGGCCGCTTTATAAGGGCGCTTACCCACCCGCTTTGCTCGACTGGCTTGGGCCGCACTGCCCTCCGGTCGAAGCGGGTGATATGGAATTGATCGGCCAGCCGACCGATTTCCTGGGGGTTAATTACTACAGCTCGATGACGGTGGCTCACGATCACAACGGCGGTTTCTGGAAGAACGCCCACACCCAGATCTCTGCGCCGGGCTGGGGTCACACGGCCGTGAATTGGGGCATTTATCCGCCCGGTTTGACAGCCGTGTTGCTGGATATCAAGGAAAATTACGGTAACCCGCCCATGTTCGTTACCGAAAACGGCACGGCCTTAGAAGATAAACCGGATTCAGCCGGTTTTGTGGCCGATTGGGGCCGGGTGAATTATCTGCGCGCGCACCTGCTGGCGGCTCGGCAGGCCATTCAGGCCGGCGTTCACCTGAAAGGTTATTACGTCTGGAGTTTATTCGATAATTTTGAGTGGAGCCAGGGTTATAAGCCACGCTTTGGGATCGTGCACATCGATTTTGCAACCGGAAAACGCACTCCCAAGCAAAGCGCAGCCTGGTACCGTGACGTGATCGCCAAAAATGCGGTTGATGAATAAATTTAGAGCGGTCTGAAAAGAGAAAATAAAATGGAAACTGCCTATACCTATATCCCCGACCTGCTTAAGAGCATGAGCGCCATACCCGAAGACAGCATCATCAGCCGGGTGATCGCCAAGGGCGAGCGCCTGGATGTGACCCTGTTTGGTTTTGCCGCCGGCCAGGAGCTGACCGAACACAGCTCGCCCTACCGGGCCATCATCCAGGTGCTGGCGGGTCAGGCTCAGATCACGCTGGGCAAAGATACCCTCAGCGCCGAAGCCGGGGCCTGGATCAATATGCCGCCCAACCTGCCGCACAGTCTTAAGGCTACCAGTCCGTTTGTCATGCTGCTGACGCTGATCAAGGGAGAGTGATTTAAGCTCAACCCTTTGTGATCTTATTCATCAACCTGTCATGATATTTTGGTATAAATAGATCAATTGAGTGGCAGTCAATTGGTAATTTTGTTTGTTTAGTAAGGGAGTTGTTCGTATGAAAGCTTTGTGGAAATGGATTTTATTATTTTTCGGTGTGCTGGTGCTGGCTTTTTTGGTCGCTCTGCCGTTTTTCGTGGGTCGCTCGCTGGGCCTGGTCAGGGTGCCAATGATGTTCCTGTTTGGCGGTGGGCCCGCTTTTGCGCCGGCCATGCGGGGCGGTTTTGGCATACTGGCAGGGTTGTTCCTGTTTGGTAGATTGATCTTGCCGCTGGCGCTGATCGTCCTGGCTGCCTTCGGCTTGGTAGCCCTGTTGAGCGGTGGTACACCGTCCAGTTCTCATCCTGCAGCTGCAGATACGGCGACACCTCCGGCTGTTTCGGCGGATGTCACGCCGGCCTCCAGCGCTGCGGTCGAGCAGGCTGCAACAAAGACCTGCGCGCACTGCGGTTCACCGTTGCAGAGCGGCTGGGTCGCCTGCCCTTATTGTGGTGAGAAGGTAGATATAATTACGCAGCTTTGTTGATTTGGTAAATTCCATTAATAAAGCTGCGATGTCCTCATCGGTCTTTGCTTTCGCAGGTGCGTTTGGTTTCTCCTCCCAGGCTCTTAAGGGTTGTAAAGCCCTTGGGAGCCTACGCTTTAAGGCTAAAAGATGCTGCGCAACAGGAGCAGAAAACCAATCAGCAGCAGGGGTATGCCAACAATTGCCCCAACTACGGTCAGCGTGGCAACAATCCCGGCGATCATCAGGGCCAGGCTCAGCACAACACCGACCACCCGTCCGGTTAATCCAACGATAAATGCGATCAACAGCCAGATCGCATAAAAAGGCATTAATATCCAGGGTACATGTCGTTTTGCATTCATTTTATTCCTCCAAGAACTATATACGCAAAACGCCTATGCAAGTTGCAGATTATCCTTCAAAGCCAGATTCAATATTTATTTCACTCTCTTAGCAACACATAGGTCAACCCCATCACGATCGACCGAATAAGCGATCGGGTATTGGGGGTAATACAGTTCATGATCAAAGCGCATGGGTAAAGTGATCAGGCTTCCGGCAGGGTAAGGAACAATCTCGGGATTAATCACGGTAATATTTTTATTGGCGTACAAATTAACCAGGCCAGGATTGGAATCTGCATAGACATTTATCTGACCCTTCTCGCTTGCGTTGATTTGTTGCGTCAGTTTCTTATAGCAGGTCAGCCATACATCTATTTCGTATTTGTAAGCGGCGCCCTTGACTCCTCCAACCATTGAATTGTAATAGGTATACTCGTACGGATGTAGCTGGACGTTGGCCAGGAAACCCGGGAAAAGGATGGCAAGCATGAGCAACCCATTCATCCAGGCTCTCTTTGTTTTTTGGAAAATGAAATTGATCGATAAAGCTGAAAATAAAAATGCCCCCGGCATGATAAAGAGCAATTGGCGATAATTATCATAGATATTGGGTGTGGTAATCACAACATAAAAGAATGGCAAAAAAAACCAGACCAACGGAATGAGAATTTCGGTTCGGCTGATTTCTTTCTTTGTGAAACGGTAAACAGAAACGATCACCCCCAGCACAATTAATAGAACGGCAGGCTCTGTCAGTGATATTGCCAATAGGGTGGGCAAATAAGAGGCAGGTAAAGCACGTGAATCATAGAATCGACCCCCAAACAGAACGGTGTGGGGATCTGGAAAATCTGTGATGTTCAAAATACCGGCTATAAGATGCGGCAGGGTATCTTGCCAGAGATAAGGCCAGGATAGGAAGAAGACGAGAAATGAGGCCAGACCGTAAAACACGATCAATGGAATTGATTTCTTTTTCAGGTTAATCACCCAAACCCATATCACCAGAAGAGCTGCAAATGGACCGACTGTGCGGGTGGCGCTTGCAAAAGCCAGAAAAACGCATGCGCCTATAAAACTGGCTATAAATGCTTTTTTGTGGGGATAATTCGCATAATTGTTTACAAGTCCGGCCAGGAAATTGTAAAGGGAATTGAACTGTTTATTAAAAAATGGCTGGAACCAGAAGTAAATAATAACAATCAAGTAAAGCAGGGTGATAACCAAGAACCAGCCCAATAGCTGATTGAAAATGGTGGTGACTTTGACAGCGTAATTAGCCAAGGGCAGGTTGGATGCATGATGGGCAAACTTGACAAAGAGCCTATCCATAAAATTGGCTGGGTGCTTAATATTAATTGACAAAATAGTATTGGTAATCAATCTCCGAATAGCGTCTGCCGCAATTTCCAGTATCAGCGCAAGCAGTCCCAGGACAATACCGAAAACAGCCGCCGTCTTTGCCCTTTTTGTGTGAACAGTGCTTTTTTGAACGGGGTTCATCTGCACATCTTGCTCTGGTCGGGCCTGATCTCTAAAAACAAGGCGGGCTTGATCGGAAAAGGCAAGACCAAAATAAACAGCCCCCAGGAAAAAGACCATAAAGGGCATATCTTTCGGGTCGAACCAGGACAGGCCAAAAAAGACCGGTTGGCTGGCGAAGAGCAGCGTTGAAATGGCGGCGGCGCTGGTGCTGACCCAGCGTTGGGCTAATTTATAAAAAAAGAATATCCCCAGTAAAAAAGAGAAATAAACGATCAGATGCCAGATATCGATTGAAAGCGCCTGTGGAAAAATTAATGAAAGCAGGGCATGAATCCCGTATCCGACGATGAAAAAAGGTTGGCCATAATGTCGATAAAAATTTTGATAAACTCCCGAGCCGGGATTGGTATAGGCGCTCAGTGTAATTCCGCCAAAAAAGTAATAACTGGGTTCATCATAACTGGCGCTGAAATCTTGAAAGATCAGAAACCCCAGGATAATTCCAAATAAAAGGATAACAATAATTGGAAAATTACGATGGCGAGTAAACTTTTGTATTCGATGCATATCGAAACGGTTTCTTTGGGGAGGCAACATGAAAGATTGGAATTTTCTCTCAAACTTTTATTATAACAAATATATCTGGGTGTATTTTTGTACCCCGAGTAAGGTTATTGGCTGAGCCACTATCAGGCAATATTTTTCAGTTGAATGCGAACAGGGCTCCTTGCGAAATGGGCGTCAGATAGGCGCATTGTTCTAAAGTGAGATAGATTCCGTCTACCTGATTCCTGGTTGCCCTGTATTCCCTTGCGTGTTCTTCTGACCAGAAGAATACCGAATTCCGTCAGTAAGAATCGATGATCGTTCGCCCGGTGAAATGTTCCCAATCAACATCTGGCATAAATACCAATGCCCGCGCGTCCTGCTCATGCACTGAAAATTGCATGCCACTATCTACGGTAATATGCAGGATCTGATTGCAGTGTTTACAATTTGTTTCTATTTCAACCGATAGCCATGCGTTTCGTAATTGTCCTTGCACGAAGGACGCCGCCAGTGCGTCCTCTGCTCAGGCACCGTACAATTGTTCCCCTGAGCTGAATTTCAAATGGTGAGGTGTAGGCTCCACCGTCAGCGGGTAGGCCCAGGCGACGGCGTTTTGCTCGTTTCGCGCCAGAAAGAAAAGCTTACTTTCCAGCTCTTCCAAAATCTGCTGAACGGATTCGAGCGGTAATTTCAACTTTTCGGCGATATACTCCGGCTCTAAAGGCATTTGCCTGTCTACCAGTTCTTTGACTACAAAATACCGCACTCGCTGGTGTGCATCTGTCATGAACGCTAACCTTTCCTGGCTATGTTCTGGAATTTGCGTCAGATGCTTTTTCCAGGAGTCCTGTGGTATTTCCAATATTTGCCGGCCTCGTCCAAGCAAAATCTTTTCATCCATCCCGATTCCCTCCAATTCTGGTTTAGTCCGGCGGGTTTACCTCAAACATGCGGTGGCTGGCATCCGCCCCATAATCCATCCCATATATTTGCTTAATTGCCGTAATCTTTTCCAGGGTCTCTTCACTGAAAGCGGATTTTCCTTCGAAGGCATGCAGCACAATTCCTTCCAGAAGATCTCCCAGCGATAGATCCAGATATTCGGCCAGGGCTTTGAGCACTTTAAGCATTCTCTCTTCAATTCGAACGCCCGTCTGGACTCGTACAACCTGATATTTGTGGGAATTCAATTCGTGCGGACTATTTTCTTTGGACATATCCCTGACCTTTTTGCTATTTGCGACTCTTTGGCGCAGAATGTTATTTTGGTACAATGATAACATAATAACACGGAATTACCCTCCGGTCAATAAGTGTTTTTTATGGTCGTTGCGAGCGATTTTTGCGAAGATCTCCCTCTCAATTATTTAGGAGTAACTTGACAAATAAACTAAGCAATATACAATAAGACCAGAATCTGGATGGGGGTGTGGTCAAAAGCTTTTTTTTGTTCAAATCCTATGATAAAACCTGCCATCAATTGGTAATGGGAGACGTTTCATGAGAAAAGTGGTTGCATCGGAGTACGTGTCATTGGACGGCGTGATGGGTGATCCAGGTGGCGGCGATAAAACCAGGCGCGGCGGTTGGAGCTTTCAATTCTGGAATGATGAAGCGGCCAGGTTTAAATTCGACGAGCTGTTTGCCAGCGACGCTTTGCTGCTGGGGCGGGTAACCTATGAAGGTTTCGCCAAAGCCTGGCCGAGCATGAAGGACGAAGCGGGTTTTGCCGACCGTATGAACAACCTGCCCAAGTACGTCGTTTCCAAAACGCTGGACACGCTTATCTGGAACAATTCAAGACTGATCACCGGAAATATTTCCGAGGAAGTGACCAAACTGAAGCAGGAAGCCGGGCAGGATATCCTGCTGGCCGGCAGTTCCAGGCTTTTTCAAACCCTGATGCAGCGCGACCTGATCGATGAGTACCGGCTGATGGTGCATCCGGTCGTGCTGGGGGAAGGGAAGCGGCTCTTTGGCTCTGAAAGCGATATGAAGGTATTGCGGCTGGTAGATACGAAACAGTTCAGTTCAGGTGTGCTGGTGCTGACTTACGAGCCGGTACGTATGTAAGTGCAGAGATAGAGGTAAGACAATAATTCGTTTCATATGAACTGTAGCGCTGCCAGAGATGAGCCAAAGTGGGAGGCTATCTAAAAAAAGAGGAGCAGGATTTGCAATTAATATGATATATATGATATAATATATATAATTATATACCGGTATTCAGATCGAAAGGAGAGCTTAGTGATGACAGCAAATCGAAAACCTGATGAAAATGAAGAAATCGGTGTGGTCAATAACGAGCGGGCTGGAGAGGAATCCGCCTTACCCGAAGTTGGCCTGACCCATAACGAACGGCCGGGTGAAGTAGGCCACGATCCAGAAGTTGGTATCGTCAACAACGAGCGACCTGGAGAGGAAGCCAGACGGGAAATCGGCGTGGTCTATAACGACTCGGATTCCGACAGCGAATCCTCGTAGACCTTACCGATCCATTCACGAATTCTATTTCTCCACCGCTGTGGCAATCTGCCGCAGCGGTATTTATTTATATAAGCCAGACCTACGGTTGGACGACCACCACCACGCCATCATCGGCCCAGTTGTAGACCGTTTGGGCATCGGCCAGGGTCATAATGATGCAGCCGAAAGAAGCCGGCTTGCCCAGCACGCTGCCCCACAGGCGCACACCGCTGGAGAGCATCGGCAGGCCGTGGATGCCGTTCATAAAGCCCGGGCTGGCTTCGTAAATGCCCAGGAAATTGGGCATGTACAAATCCCAGATGGAGGCGTAGGCATTGGGAACGTGGCTCTGCACCTGGAAGACGCCCGGCTGGGTGGGCGATTTGGCGATGCCGGTGCTGATTACGTATTCCTTGAGCAGGCTGCCGTTCTGGTAAGTCCACAGGCGCTGCTGGGTGATGCTGATGACGATGCGTTTGTTTGGGACGACCGGCAGCGGCAGCAGGTCGTTCTTGGAAGGGATGGTCAGCGTCTGCCCGGCGTATAGCTTATTGGCATCGAGCCCGGGGTTGGCCTGCAGAATTTTCCAGGCCATCATCTGCTGATCGAAGGAAATGGATAGGAGAGTATCGCCCGGTTGCAACACGTATTGGGTGGGTTGGTAGTGTACGAACACGCTGAAAGACTGGCCGGACTGCCAGGTGTCCGTCAGCGCGTCCAGGTTTTCAGGCGGCTGGATGGTCTTGCCCGAGCCGAGACCGGCGGGCTGCCAGGTAGTCAGGTATTTAAGGAACTGGTTCGGGTCGATGGTGATGAGTGGGTCGCCGGTGGGGTTCTGCACCAGCACCCAGGGGGCCAGGGTTTCGGGAGGTATGTTGGCTTTGATGGTCTTATCGCTAATGGCATCATAGACGTTGATTTTGAGAGGACGGCTCAGCAGACCATTTAATTTATCCAAAATGGGCGAAAGATCGCTGACCGTGGGTGCTACCGGTTTCATCTTAAGCGGCACATAGCCGCTGGTCATCACCAGGGTAGGGTTGGCGCTGATCTCAGCCAGGGTGGCATCGATGTCGAGCGTGCTGCCATTTTGGCCGGGCACTGCCTGCCATTGTCCGTTCTGGTAGGTCAGGCTGGCATCTTTGGCGGGTTGTTGGACGGTGGCTGCCCAGCTTTTTAGTTTCAGGCGGGCAAAGTCGGGGTCAAACTGAACCACCGGGTTGACTGAAGGGGCATGGAAAGTCAGAATGCTGAATAGTTGGCTACCGCCATTGCTGCCCCGGCCGATGGCGTAGGCGGATTGGGCGGTGGCCTGCGGGTCGAGCCACAGGCCGAAGTCAAGCGGGTCGGCCGGCCAGAACTTCTGCCCGTCGCTGGCGACCAACAGTCGCTGGTTCCAGGATTTATCGAGGGTTTGCTGAGACTGTTTAACGGTCAGGCCACCCAGGGAAGTGCTGCCCACTTTTACACCGGGATAGACCAGCCCGAAGGCCTGGAAGCAGAAATAAGCTGCCAGGAACAGCAGGAAGGGGGCCATCACTGCCAGCAAGGCGCAGCCGCCCAGCGCCAGAGCGGTATTGGTCGAAAGCGCGGAACCTGCTGTGGTAGTACCCGGGCGTCCCCGTGAGGGGCCAGCGGCAGGAAGTTTTACCCAGGTAGCGGCATGTCTGGAACGGTCCATAATAAGAATCAGAGCAATAAATATACCAGAACAGGTAAATCAACTCTTATTATATGACGAAAATAGGTGGAATTTGGTTCCGGCTCTTTTTAGACAGCATCTACGCTTTAAAACGCAATGACCCGTCCTGGAGAACAAACGGCAGGTGGGGTCTGATCCAGGGCAAGTAAATCGGTTTCAATATTCCCACTTGACAGAACTTTAGTTCTATAATATAGTATACATACCTGATCTATATTATCTATAAACAAGGAGAAAATATGCAAACCAAACTCAACCCGTACCTGTCGTTTAGGGATAACGCACGCGAAGCGATAAACTTTTATAAGTCTGTCTTTGGCGGCAAACTGACCATGAGCACATTCAAAGAATATAATGCCTCGAAAGACCCGAGCGAAGATAACAAGATTATGCATTCTCAGTTAGATGCTGAGAATGGCATCACTTTGATGGCCTCCGACACGCCGAACGGCATGGAGTATCGTGTCGGGACGAATATCAGCGTATCGCTCAGCGGCGACAACCAGGCTGAATTAAAGACCTACTTTGAGAAGCTTTCGGCTGGCGGCAAGATCACAATGCCACTTGAAAAAGCTCCCTGGGGCGATTGGTTCGGTATGTGCGTTGATAAGTTTGAGGTTAGTTGGTTGGTGAACATCACCGCTCCAAAAGTGTAATGTATTGAATGGTTTCTATACAAATACGCCAGGAAAAAGCTCACGTTACGGTGGGCTTTTTTTAGCAAGTATGTTGGGTGAAAGTGCGGTCATTAAGGGACTTGTTCTGCAATTCCCCCGCACGCAACCCAACAGCTTTATTCCATCCGACCTTCACGGTCCCAAATTTTTCCATCACCTCCCGAATCAATCGGATAAATCCCTTCGCCCACATATTTCATAAAACTGGAATATTTCCAAATAAATGTATATGATCCGGTAAAATGACGCTGGCAACAATGATAAATGGCATTTGCTGCATGTTAAAGCGAATTGTAGCATTTGACCGGGATTCGTTGGGTTGCGGGGAGCCCAGGAATTTACCCATTGCAATTAATCCTCCCCCTCCACCCAACCTACGTGCTAGTTCGATGGGAACGGCCGCGTTCCAATTTTCGTATCCTCTTAATTCTTTTTTTATCCCCTTCATTCTTTCTTATCCCTGTTTTCTTGTTCCTCTAACTCGGCCGGCGCGCCAGCACCGCTGCAAATTGCGAGACCTGAGAGGCGTGCACCACCGCCAGGACTTCATCGGCCGGCTGCAGCACCGTATCGCCATGCGGGATGATCAGACGGCCTTTGCGGATGATAGCAGCCACCACGCATTCGCTGGGAATTTCGAGCTCCTGCAGCATTTTCCCCACCGCCACTGAGATGGGGGCGACCTTTTCTTCCACCACCGAATATTCACCCTTGCGCAGCTTGAGCAGGGTCATCATATCGCCCAGCGACATTTCCTCGGCGATCAACTGGGCCAGGATGTCGGCCTGATTGAGGGCCACGTCCACACCCATTTCGGCGGTAAACAGCCAGGCGTTTTTGGGGTTATTGACCCGGGCGATGACGCGCGGCACGTTGAATTCAAAGCGGGCCAGGCTGGTGATGACCAGGTTGGCCTCGTCCTCGCCGGTCACGGCTGCCAGCACCTGGGCCTGGCCAATACCGGCCTTTTCCAGGATGGTCGGGGCGCTGCCGTCGCCGGCCACCACCACCTCGGCCGGCAGCTCCTGCTGTAAGCGTTCCAATACAATCTCACGGTCTTCGATAATCTTGACCTGGTGTCCGGCCTTGAGCAGAAAGTTGGCCAACTGCGATCCGGTTTTTCCGCCACCTACGATAATGACAAACATAGCTCTCTCCTTGCCGGGTAAACCCTGCCCCGGATCATATTCCTAGCATTGACTCCAGGCGCTCCATAGCAGAGCTATGGACGGCAAAATGCACCAGATCACCTGCGCTGAATTCACTCCCCAGGGTTGGCAGAATAGCCTCGCCATCCCGCGTGATCGAAACGACATTGATCTCACCCGGCACGGTGATCTGGGCGACCTGACGTCCAACCAGGTGAGGCGGGATTTCAATCGCCACCAGGGAAACTTCGCCGCGCCCAAAACTCATGGTCGAATCGAGGTTGGAATGAGCCAGCAGTTCGTTGATGCGGTTGGCGCCCCAGACCGTCATGGAGATGGTTACCAGCCCCAGGCGGTGGTAAATTTCGGCGCGGCGCGGGTCGTACAGCCGGGCAATGACGCGCGGCACGTGGAAGAAGTTGCGAGCGATCCGAGCCGCCACGATGTTGACGTTATCCGATTGGCTGGTGGCTACAAAGGCATCCGCTTGCTCGACCCCGGCCTTGATGAGCACATCCCGGTCGAAGCCAATACCGTGCAGCTTATGGCCTTTGAACTCGGCGCCCACCAGGGCCAGATTTTTGGCGTCCGGGTCGATCACCGTAACGTCATGCCCGTCAGCGTCCATCAGCCGACTGAGCTGTTGGCCTACCCGGCCGCATCCCATGATGATCACTTTCATACAGCTACTCCTTGGTCGGAACGGTTTTTAACCTGGTTCAGGTTTGAGACTAAGCGGAAAATCGATTTGCGAACTCGTTCGATACCATACAGCAGAGGAGCAAACAGCACCAATCCCAGCCAGTAATTGGGCGGCAGCGGCCGGTGCTCGAAAGCAACTGCCAGAGGGTGGATATAAATCATCGACAGGATCATTCCAATCTCAATGGCTATCCCGATCAATAAAAAGCGATTGCTCAACCAGCCCATGTGGCGTACATTGCGGGTTTCGGAGCGGCAGGCGAAGGCGTTGCCAATCTGGCACATCACCACACCGGCGTAAAAGGTGGTCGTAGCCAGTGTATAGATTGCCAACGGCTGGCCGGGCCCGATCCCGGACGGTAATCCAACCCACAGCGGATACCCATACATATAATACACGAAAAAGAAACCGGTGTAACATAAGACTGCCTCGATCATGCCCAACCAGGCGCAGGCTCGCACGATCAGTTGACTGTCCACCAGGGGCTGGTCGCGCCGGCGGGGCGGGAGCAGCATGATGCCGGGTTCCGGCGTGTCCATGCCCAGCGCCAGGGCCGGGAAGAGGTCTGTGCCCAGATCGATCGCCAGGATTTGAGCGACGGTTAGCGCCAACGGCAGCTTAAAGAGGGCCGTCAGGATAAACGGCAGCACCTCCGGGACGTTGGATGCCATGATGTAGGTAATGAATTTGCGCAGGTTTTGATAGGCGGTGCGACCTTCTTCAATGGCGCGCACGACCGTCTCAAAATTGTCGCTGGTCAGGATCACATTGGCGGCTTCTTTGGCTACATCGGTGCCGGTCAGGCCCATGGCGATGCCGACATCGGCCTTACGCAGGGCCGGGACGTCGTTTACGCCATCCCCAATGACTGCCACAACCTCGCCGCGCTTTTGATAGGCTCCCACCAGTCGCAATTTGTGCTCGGGCGCCATGCGGGCGAAAATAATTTCCTGAGCGAGCAGTGCATTCAGCTCTTCATCACCCAGACATTCCAGTTCGGCGCCGGTCATAATGCGCGGGCTCTCGCCAGCCAGCATGCCGATCCTACGGGCCAGCGATTCGGCCGTCAGACCGTAATCGCCGGTGATCATGGCAATACGAATACCGGCGGCGCGTAGCTCCTGGACTGCCTGGGCAACCTCCGGGCGGGGCGGATCCATCATGGCTGCCAGGCCGATAAAGACCAGCTCTTTTTCAATTTTTTCGACGGTATAAGGCTCGCTACGTCCTACAAAAGCCTGGCGGGCGGGTAGTTCCCGGTAGGCCAGCGCCAGCACGCGCAACGCCGAGCGAGCGTAACTGTCATTGGCAGACAGGATGGCGGCCCGGGAGCTATTATCCAATGGAAGCACCTGGCCGTGTATCTGGATGAAGCTGCAAAGTTGCAGGACTTCTTTGGGGGCGCCTTTGACAAAGACGATTTCGCAGCCGTCAGAGCTGTGGATGGTGCTCATGCGTTTGCGGCGGGCATCGAATGGCAGTTCATACAGGCGTGGGTATGCCTCGGCCTGCTCCTGTTCGTCCAGACCGCCTTTCAAGGCGACCACCCGCAGCGCAGCCTCAGTCTGGTCACCCAGGGCGCTCCAGTGCGGTTGTTCCGGGCTGGGAGGGTTGAGGCGCGCGTTATTACAAAGCAAGGCGGCTTTGAACAACATCTGTACATCGGCCAGGTTGGCCCGATCTGGGTGCCCGTTCAGACCGGAAAGGGCCGGACTGAAGCTGCCTTTTGGCTGGTAACCCACCCCGGAGACGTCGATGCGGGTGTTGGCTACCCATAACTTGCGCACGGTCATCTGGTTTTGAGTGAGGGTGCCGCTCTTATCGGTGCAGATCAGTGAGATCGTGCCCAGCGTATCCACAATCGACAGCTTTTTGACCAGCACGTTGTGTTGGGCCAGGCGCTGGACGGCCATCGCCAGGGTCAGGGTAACGGTGGCGGTCAACCCTTCCGGAATAGTAGCGACCAGGATGCCGATTGCCAGGATGAAGGCATCGTGGATCGGCATGGATACCTCGGAGTAAGCCACCACAAATACGATCAGCCCGGTCGCCAGGGCGGCAATCGAAAGCAGGCGTGTCAGACGAGCCATCTGCTGCTGGAGCGGCCCGGGCGCTTCTTTGACGGTTAGGGTCAGGTTGGCAATCCGGCCGCATTGGGTGAGCATACCGGTGGCATAAACGACCGCCCGGCCTGTGCCTGAGACAACCGATGTCCCGGCAAACAACAGGTTGGGTCGTTCCAGCTCGCTCAGGTCATCCCGCAGAGAGGCATCTGCCAGCTTGCGAGCCGGCAGCGATTCGCCGGTCAGCGAGGCGTTGTTGGTGCGCAGGCCGTATTCTTCCACCAGGCGGGCATCCGCTGGTATGTTATCCCCCTCGGCCAGCACCAGGATATCGCCCGGCACGATCTCACTGGTTGGCAGGTGGACTTCTTGCCCGCCCCGTACCAGCCGGGCATAGGCCGGCAGGAGATGTTTCAATGAATTAACTGCCTGTCCGGCGCGATATTCGCGCCAGAAGGAGAAACTGCCGTTGATCAGCACCACCAGCCAGATGACCAGACCCAGGGCTGCCCGGTTGTTCAACAAAGCCACGGCGCCGGCCAGCCAGAGCAGCAACGCCATGGGATGAAAAAGGGAGAGGGCCAATTTTCGCCAGAACGGGGCGGGCGGCGGCTCGGCTAACAGGTTGGGTCCGTACAATTCCAGGCGTTGGGCTGCTTCTTCAGGCGTCAGGCCATCCGGCGATGTAGACAGGGCGGTATAGACTTCACTTTTCCGGAGCTGGTAGAGCGGTAAGCCGGGCATTCAGAAGGCTCTCAGTATCAAAGGCGGCGATTGGTGGGGCATCGATAGCGTTCGCCCTTCAAAGTTTTTCAAACGACCTAGGCGATTCCAGGCGGTAAGGCGGTCTCGTTTGGCGCTCCACCGATGTGCGGCTCGGGTGGGGTAGTATCCGGCACGGGATCTGGGGTCATATATTTGGCCAGGAATGAATCGGCGTCCACATCGCTGCGGATGGCATCTTCGTAGGCGCCAGAAGCGGCCGGCTGCTGATAAAGGAGCGGGCTGCGCACACCGAACCATTCGAAAAAGCGGTGGATGCCTGTCAGCAAGCTGTAACGGTATTCCTGCATGCGCAGGGACTGCCATTCAACGATGGTGGCCATGTGCCCCTGGACACGGGCTTTCTTACGGACGATGCGGTGGATCTGGTTTGGCTCGCGGAATCCGAGCGGCGACAGCAGCAGCGTATGCGCCAGCAAAGCCAGGGTTGTGAAAGAAATCAGCACCACCCAACCGCCTTCCGACCATTTCCCGATGATCTGCATGATGAAAACGATACCTGATAGAACCGCCGCGAAACCGGCTGCGAACGCGCCCCATTTGAGCGCCCGCCCGCTGAAATGCTTGAGAATGTGCTGGCGGATGGCCAGGCCCATCACCATGATCGGCATGAACACACCCACGCCGTAGTATGGCACTGCCAGGGTCGTCTCGCCGTGCACCAACAGCATGATGATGACGGCGATGCCGAAGGTGATGGTCACCGAACGGGTGAAGGTGCCGCGCGGGTCACGGTAAACGATGATCTCGGGAATTTCACCAATGGAGACATCCCGCCACTCGGTGGCCTGGGCGTCCTGGAAAGCGGTCATCGAGGCGCCTGCCAGCAGCAGCACCGCCAGCAGCTGATAGACCCAATACAGGATATTACCGCCCGGCAGCTGGGTGAAACCGATGAAGGCCAGGTTGCCAACCAGGCTGCGCCCCAGCGATCCATCGAATACGTTGAAACGGATGGAAAAGGCCGTCAGCAGGAAGGTGGTCAGGCCGCCGTAGAACAGAAAAGAGGTCTGGACGAAGCGCCCGATGCCGGCTTTGCCGCTGTAGAAATTCCAAATCTTACCCAGGCGAGGCATGTGAACCTTGCCCCATTTGACCAGTTTGACGTCTTCATCGATCACGAACTGGATGCCATTCGACATGGCTTCCAGCCCGGTCAGGGCCACCATGCCTTTCATAGAAGCGGTCAGCAGGGCCATGAGCGCCTGAGCCAGGGTGGGCGTTTGGGGGGCTATGGGGGTTGCCGCAGGCGGTACGCCGCGCAGGTTGGCGACCACCAGACCGACAGCCAGAGTGATGGTCAGCATCACAAAGATGCCCAACATCGTGAACATCACCCTGGATGATTCGCCCCGGCCGCGAATGGTGAGATACCAGGTAATGGCGGCCAGGCTGGCCCCAATCAAGAAATGCCAGATCCAGTTCGTTCCGTAGGCATTCAGGATCGAAAGCAGTTGGTCTCCCCCGGACAGAGCCGATACCACAATGGTCAGCACGTAGTCCTGGATCAAGGTCACTGCCACGATCAGGCTGAGGGTGGGTTTGAGATAACGCATGGAGGCGGTATAAGACCCGCCGCCCTCGTTGAAAACCCCTAACGAGTACATGTAAAGCCCCCCAAAGACGATATTGGCAAAGGCGATCACACCCGCGGCAATGTAACCATAATGCTGCAGGCCGTACGGGTGCAAAGCGCTCATCAGCTCGCCGGTGGCATAAAAGTAGGAGGTGAAATAGTCGGCGCCAAACAACGCCAGGGCTGCCAGCAGGCCGATCTGGCCGGCGCCATGCACATGGGCGTGTTCCTTGTTTTCACGCGGAGATGCTTTATAAGCGAGAAATGCGATCACCAATAAGAGCAGTATTGAAAAGAGCATAGATTTTTCCTTGAGGGTGCAGAGATTTCAGTCTTTCGATAAAGTAAAAAAGGCTTTTTCGAGCATCTCTAATTCGGCCAATAAATATTTGCGAGTGGAATGGCTCAGGCGGGTATCCTGCGCCACCATGGCCTTCTGCTGGCGAGCGGCCCGCACCACAAAGGCCGGCACAAACATGATCCGCCCGCCCGGGATGACTTCGAAGTCGTGGGTGCGCAGCTGCAGGTCCTGGTCGTCGAAATAGGGCAGGCTCAGGCTGAGGCCGCGGTTGAGGTCGTGGGCGGCTGCTCGGCGCTGGATGGTCTGGATCATTTCCATAGTCTCGTATTGGGCCAGGGCCCGGCCCTGGTTGATCAACTGTCCCAGCATTCCGTAGCGTTTCTGCTGGTAGAGCGGGTCTGCCACGATGTAGGGCGCCAGTGAAACCGCCCCATGCAGGATCGAGAGGTACATTTGCATCGAGGTCAGATAGCTTTCGGCTTCATTTACGGAGTTGACCAGCAAATGACACTCGTTGTCAAAAGCGACCCACTGCGGCAGGTAAAACCGGCGGGCAGCCGGCACAAAGGGCACCTGTAACTGGCCGCGCTGTTCATTGCGGGCGGCGTCTTCGACTACCGCATCGCCGGCAGCCAGGATAGCCGATTCGGGGTCGTCCTGACTGGCCAGCGGGATGGTGGGGATTTCTTCGCCCTCAGCCGCCTGGTAGGTCACCGAGCGTCCGGAGGGCAGCAGGTTGTAAACCATGTGAATGACCAGAGCGTAGCGCAGCAGACCGGCGCTGACCGCCACCGGGCGTTCCGAGCATTCTTCCAGCTCAGCCAGGCTCTGGCGCAGCATAGTGCGCAGGTCGATGCGTGTCAGACGGTTGATGACGCCGCCGATGGTTTGCTGGCGGCTTTCGCTGGGAATTGTCTGCGGAGCCTGCCTGCTTTGTGGGCCACGTGCTGCAATTTCCACCACCACCCGGTCCGGTAGGCTGAAGCTGGCCTGAAGCTGGTTGTGCAGGATGGCGTCGGCCAGTTGGCGCGCCTGGGCCTCCAAAAAACGCTGCACCAGGGTGGGCTGGACGTCGAATAGGCGCTGGGCGGCCTGATATTCCAGGGTGAGTGGGGAATTAGGGTCAGCCAACAAATGAGAGGGGTGGCTTTTTAATAGAGCGTGCGGAACTGCGGTCTTTTTGGCCATTACGATGCTATCCAATTAATGATGCCCATAAGTAAATCAGTCCAATCTCAATGGCCACAATGATCAATAATAAAACTTGTCCAATCCAGCCTTTAACGGAGGCATCCACCATGGCTTCGAACTTGAAGAAGCCGGCGATGGTGGCTAGGATGACGATCCAATAGGGGATGGCCTTGATCCAATTTGGTACGCTGGCCGGCGGCGGCTGGTAAAAGCCTTTCAGGCGGTAGACCGGCGCTTTAAATGCGGAAACCAGCGCCAGGGCGAGCGGGGTACGTTTGCCGATGCCGGTGGCGATATCCTGCTCGGCCGGGCAGACCAGCAAATCACCGGGCTGCCAGACCTGGCGGGCGATTTTAAGCCAGGAGTGACTGGAAAAAACCTGGGTCTCGATGTGCAGGCGTGGGTCGCGCAGAATAGCAGCGATGGTGGTCAGGCGACGTTCGGCGGTCAGCAGATAGTCCGGATCGATCGGCAGGGTAATCAGCAGGATATCCAGCCGGTCCGGGAAGGCCAGTGACCAGATGCGCCGGCTGAAGGCAGCGACATCGATATCCTGGTTGGGAACCAGTACCACCAGGCGTTTTACATCCGGTAGAGTCATGCCGTCATCGTATAGTAGAGATGCAATATTTTGCGTCTCTACGTCTTGGGCGCGATTTTCCCGGCCGTCGGCAGCCAATCCGGCCGGGCCAGTATTTTGAGGGACATGCGTATGGGATTTAAACATAAAAATCTCCTGTGACTGATTTCACAAGAGATTCTATCTAGCGGCTATAAAGCGGATACAAAGAAAGCAATCAATAGTATAAAGAAAACATCAAGATTTCTTAATCACCGGTCACAAAGCGATAACCCACGCCTGGCTCGGTCAGGATATATTCGGGCTGTTCGGGGTTTTCTTCCAGTTTTTTGCGGAGCTGCCCGATATACACCCGCAGGTATTCGATGTGCTCGGCGTAGGTATTGTCCCAGACATGGGTCAGGATAGCCTGGTGGGTCAACACCCGCCCGGCGTTAGCGGCCAGGTAGGCCAGCAATTTGAATTCAGTAGCGGTCAGTTTGATCTCTTCACCGTTGCGGCTGACGGTATGGCCGGTCAGATCGACGAAAATGGGCCCGGCGCTGATCACCTGCTGGCTGCTGCCCATGGCCTGGGCAGAATGTTTCAGGGCAACACGTATGCGCGCCAGCAGCTCCTCGATCCCAAAGGGCTTGGTCAGGTAATCATCGGCGCCTTTCTCCAGGGCGGTCACCTTATCATTTTCGCTGTCGCGCACGGAGAGCACAATAATGGGTGCCTGAGTCCACTCGCGCAGCCGTTCGGTCACTTCAAAACCGCTCATGTCGGGCAGGCTGAGATCCAGGATAATGACGTCGGGGGGCTGAGCCGCTGCCAGGGTCAGGCCTTCATTGCCTCGGCTGGCGGTAGTCACCCGAAACTGTTTGGCAGTCAGGATGGTGTGCAGAGCCCTTAAAATCTGAGGTTCGTCGTCAATGACCAGGATGTGAGGCTGGGCAGCCATTTATTTCTCCTCGGGAAAGCGGGGGCGTTCGCCTTGCCAGGTCACCGGCAAAGTAAACTTGAACACAAAACTACCCGGGGCATTTTCGGCCCAGATGCGCCCACCGTGAGCCTCGATGATGCCTTTGCAAATCGAGAGCCCCAGGCCGGTGCCGGTGATCTTATCGGCAGCGGTAACCCGGTAAAATTTATCAAAGATGCGCTCCAGGTGCTCTTCCGGAACGGGCGGTCCCTGGTTGCTGACCTGGACTAAGACGGTCTGATCGGTCTGCAAGCGGGCTTTAATGCTGATGAGGGTGTGGGGCGGCGCATATTTTACACTGTTGCTGATCAGGTTTGCGAAGACCTGCTCGATCATCAAATAATCAACCGGTACCAGCGGCGTTTCAGCCGGAATATCCACTTCGATCTTGTGCTGCTGGATGGATTGGCTCATTCTGCTGCGGGCCAGCAACCCGTTGACAATTTCGGACAGGGAATTCCATTTACGCTGCGGGTTGAGCGCCCCGGTTTCGATGCGAGTCATATCCAGCAGGTTGCCAACCAACAGGTTAAGGTAATCGGTTTCTTCTTCGATAGCCGAAAGCAGCTCCTGGCGGGCCGGGCTATCCCACTCAATGGTTCCACTGTGCAGGCTGGAAACAGAGGCCTTGATGGTAGCCAGGGGCGAGCGCAGCTCATGCGAAACGGAGGACAGCAATGCGGATTTCAACCGGTCGCTTTCCTCTAAAACCTTTGAGCGGGTTTCGGACTGCGCCAGGACAGCTCTTTCCACTGCCAGTGCGCCCTGGCTGGTGTAGGTGCTCAATAGCCTTTGTTCGGAGAAGGAGAGCGGGGGCAGCTTGCGCCATAAATGGGCTTCGCCTTGCCGGCCGCGTGCCGTCAGAAGCGGGACGGTCAGATCAGGCTTGCTCGCGTCTAACGGTGAGGCCGGCACACTATAAATGAAGGGTGCACCGTTCGAATGGCTGGGCAGTACGATTTCTACCCTTTCGGTTTCGAAAGACTGCTGGATTTTTTCTGCCAGCACCTGGGCGATCGATTGCTCATCGTGCAGCCCGGCCAGCGACATACTGAGTTCGTATAGGTGAGTAGCCTCGCGTTCTCTTGAAACAGCCGACCCGATGCTTTCCTGGGCTCGTCCAAGCAGTTGGCTCATTACCACCGCTACGATCAGAAAGACGATCAATGCCAGCAGATCCTGGGTATGGTGGACAACCAGGGTGAAATAGGGTGGTAAGAAGAAATAATTCAGACAGAGAAATGCGCAGGTAGCGGCGAGTATGCCGGGTCCCAGTCCCCACAGCCGGGTGGCTAGAACCACCGGCAGCAAGAACAGCAGGGCAATCACCTGGGTGCTCAGGTAGTTTCTTAGTAAGTTGATCACAAGTGTGGTCAGCGCGACGACCAGAATCGCCAGGACGTACTTTGCCAGAATCCTGACCAGTGAAAATTTGAACAGTCTCATCGATTTGGATTATACCTTTTTAAAAAAGAACGGTGGAAATAATTAGAGGGTGCGAACTGACACAGGCAGATAATATGTATGGACAAATTAATACATTTCTTATATAATTTATCAATAAAATTTGTTCTAAGCTCATAACCTGGCTTTAGAACAGATGGATTGAAAATGTATCCAAGTGCGCTTCCGTACATTATCCCTTACCTGATCGCTGCGCTCATCTCGCTTGGAATTGGGCTGCATATCTGGTGGCACCGCAGGATTCGCGGCGCAACGGCCTTTTTGTCGGTGTCGCTGGGGGTGTTCATCTGGTCGGGCGGCGTCGCCATGGAGATGGTCAGCCCTGGGTTGAGCGCCAAGCAGTGGTGGACGGATATCCAGATGTTTGGGGTAGTGATCCTGCCGCTGGGTTGGCTGGTCTTTGCCTGGCAATTCGGGCGCATCACCCACCGGGTGCCGCCGCTCATGTGGGCGCTGCTGGCGATTGAACCTTTGCTGACCGTTTACCTGGCCTGGACCAACGCTTCGACCCACCTGGTCTGGCGCACGACCTGGCTGGACACCAGCGGCCCGGTACCCATCCTGGCCTTTGAGTTTGGCGTGTGGTACTGGATTAACCTGGTCTACTCTTACGTGCTTTACCTGGCGGGGACGATTCTGATTATTCTGGGTCTGAGCCGGGCGGCTTTTCTACGGCGGTGGCAGGCAATACCGCTGGTCATCAGTGTGCTGGCTCCGCTGGTTTTCAGTATAACCGATAGCGCCGGGTTGAGCCCTTTTCCCAGGCAAGAGCTGACGCCTCTGGCAATTGTCTTCACCGAGATCGTCTTTGCGGTCGGCATTTTTCGCTTCCGGCAGTTGGATATTGTTCCGGTGGCGCGTGGCGCCTTAATTGATAGCATGGGCGATGGGGTAATAGTGGTTGATAGCCAGCAGCGGGTGATCGACTTAAACCCGGCCGCGCAAGCGCTGACCGGGTTTTCGGTGGCAAAGGCTTTTGGACAGCCGCTCAGCCTGGTGCTATCGCTTACGGCCGAAAATGCGACTGCTCTATGCTGTGGCCGGCAGGAGCCTTTGGAGATTGCCGTTGGGGACGGTGAAAGCCGGCGTTATTTTGACCTGCGTTCTACCCTGCTTTCCAAGCAATCCAGCGAGAACGGTTGTGTGATTGTGCTGCACGATGTGTCCGATCACCGGCGCCTGCAGGGCGCGTTGCAGGCCAGCGAGGAAAAATACCGCAACGTGGTTGAACGCTCGAATGATGGCATCCTGGTGGTTCAGGACAGCCTGATCCGTTATGCCAACCCGCAGATGGCGGCCATGCTGGGATGCGCCACTGAAGACCTGGAGGGTACCCCGTTAATTAACCATTTTCCTCCGGAAAACAGGGCTGAAATCGAGTTTCGCCACCAGGCGCGCATTCGCGGAGAAGCCGTGCCCAGCCGCTACCAATTTGGGATGCTGCACCGCAGCGGTCACAAGATCGATGTCGAGATCAACGCTAATTTGATGCAATATGAGGGACGTCCGGCGGTGTTGGGGGTGGTGCGGGATATCAGCGAAAGCATCCGGATCCAGAATGAACTGCAGACCACCAATGCAGAGCTGAAGCTCACCATCGAGCAACTGGAACAGCGCAACCGGGAGGTGACCCTGTTAAACGAACTGGGCGACCGCCTGCAAAAGTGCGCTTCGGTGGAAGAAGCCTATGCTGTAATCGCCGAGGTTTCGCTCAAACTGTTCCCGGCCCAGTCGGGCGTATTGTATCTGTTGGACTCGTCCCACAAGACCACACAGGCGGTGGCCAGTTGGGGCGACCCGGGCATGCCTGCCTTTTCATTCCTGGCGAGAGATTGTTGGGCACTGCGCACTGAAAAAAATTATATTT
>Ga0209039_10000188_pt1 | contig 56725 bp, 50 predicted proteins | sample BogFormECP12_OM1_FD_188238 | JGI IMG/M metagenome (GOLD analysis project Ga0209039, IMG submission 188238) | Bog forest soil microbial communities from Calvert Island, British Columbia, Canada - ECP12_OM1 (SPAdes) (version 2) | ecosystem: Environmental > Aquatic > Freshwater > Wetlands > Bog ...
GCCGCTGTAGTGGCTCTTCAACCCGTCGATCACGCCCGCGAAGCCGTCGCGATCCTTGAGCAGGGTGGTGATGTCATAGAAGAGGATGCCGGGTTTGGGGAAGTCGGGCACCTCGCGAATGAGTTTTTTGAGATCCATCGTTTCTCGCAGCTTCAGTTATAACACCGCGGCAGGGGTGGCCTCACGCGGCCGATGTAGGGAAGTCGGAAGTCAGTAGGCAGGAAACGGAAGTAAGGGTCAGGAGTCACGAGTCAGAAGTCGGTATCAACGTTGCCAGCATGGCCCGCAGGGCCTGGCCGCGATGGCTGACGGCGAACTTTTCGCCCGCGCCGGCTTCGCCAAATGTGCAGCCTAATTGCGGGCAGAAGAAAAGCGGGTCGTATCCGAAGCCGCCGTCGCCGCGGGGTTCGTGGAGAATGGCGCCTTCCACGGCACCGCGCCACACGCCGCGCAGCACGCCCGCTTCCACCAGCGCGATGGCGCAGACGAAGCGGGCCGTGCGGCCGGTGACGCCACGGAGCTTTTCGAGCAACAGGCGGTTGTTGGATTCGTCGGTGGAGTTGGGGCCGGAGAAGCGCGCGGAGTGGACGCCCGGCGCGCCGTTGAGCGCATCCACTTCCAGGCCGGAATCGTCGGCGAACAAGAGGCCTGTTCCATGCCGGCCGTAGTGGCGCGCCTTGAGGATGGCGTTGGCTTCGAAGGTCTCGCCGTCTTCGACGCAAGGCTCGAGTTGTTTGAAGCCGGGCACGAGTTCGATTTCGACGGGCGCGTGGCCGGCGGCCAGGCGGAATTCGCGCAGCTTACCGGGGTTTCCACTGGCGCAAAACAAGTGGATCAAGAGCCTATGGCCTTTTTCTGGATTTCGATCAACTGGGCGATGCCGGTGCGCGCCAAGGCGATGAGGCGGGCCATCTGATGGTCGTCGAAGGCCGAGTGCTCGGCAGTGGCCTGCACTTCAACGAACTTGCCGGCGCCGGTCATCACCACGTTCATGTCGACGTCGGCCTGGGAATCCTCTTCGTAGCAAAGGTCGAGCATGGCGACGCCGCGCACCAGGCCGACGCTGGTGGCGGCCACCGAATCCCGGAGCGGCATCGACTTGAGCGCGCCGAATTCCACCAGGCGGCGGAGGGCCAAGGACAGCGCCACGTAAGCGCCGGTGATGGAGGCAGTGCGCGTGCCGCCATCGGCCTGGAGGACATCGCAATCGATGACCACGGTGCGCTCGCCGAGCGCCGCGCCATCCACCACGGCGCGCATGGAGCGGCCGATCAGCCGCTGGATTTCGTGAGTGCGGCCGGACGCGCGGCCCTTATTGACCTCGCGCGGGGTACGGCGCGCGGTAGCGCGGGGCAGCATGGCATACTCCGCCGTCACCCATCCCTTGCCCGAGTTGCGCATGAACTGAGGGACTCCATCCTCCACCGTGGCGGCGCACAGCACCCGGGTGTTGCCGACCTTAATCAAGGCGGAGCCCTCGGCGGTTTTCAGGTAGCCGGTTTCAATTTCGACCGGGCGCATGCCGTCCGGCGGCCGGTTATCCGTTCGCATTTTTCATCACTAGATAGAGCAGGAGCATCACCAAGGCCATGGCGCCGATCACAAGGATCACGCAGGGCACCGCGCCCGGCGGCGCCGGAGCGCTCTTGCGCTTTCCCTTGAACGGTCTGAACTTCGCCATAAATGCGATGGTAACACCCGTCCGGACCGCTACAATGGAAGAACCCATGTCTCCTTTCGCGGCCGCGCGGTATGAAGCGGTAATCGGGCTCGAAGTGCACGCGCAGCTCTCGACCGCGACCAAGATTTTTTGCGGATGCCCCACCAGTTTCGGCGCGCCACCCAATACCAACGTGTGCCCGGTGTGCCTGGGACTGCCGGGCGCCCTGCCGGTGCTGAACCGCGCGGCGGTGGAACTGGCGGTGAAAGCCGGGCTGGCGCTCCATTGCGGCATCCGGGCGCAATCGCGTTTCGCGCGCAAGAATTATTTCTATCCCGATTTGCCGAAGGGCTACCAGATCTCGCAATACGACGAGCCGCTGGCCGAACGCGGGTACGTGGACATCGTGGTGGAAGGCCGCACGAAACGCATTGGCGTCACGCGCGTCCACATGGAAGACGACGCGGGCAAGAGCATCCACGACGGCTTCAAGGATTCGGACCGGTACTCGTACGTGGATCTGAATCGCAGCGGCACGCCGCTGATCGAAATCGTCAGCGAGCCGGATATGCGCAGCTCGGAGGAAGCCTACGCTTATCTCACCGAAGTGAAACAGGTGCTGCAGTTCATCGAAGCCTCCACGTGCGATATGGAGAAAGGCCACTTGCGGTGCGACGCCAACGTTTCGGTGCGGCTGAAGGGCGCGGCCGAGCTCGGCACCAAGGCGGAAGTGAAGAATCTGAATTCCTTCCGCTTTCTGAAACAGGCGCTGGATTACGAAATTGCGCGGCAGGTGGAACTGGTGGAGAGCGGCGGCAAAGTGATGCAGGAGACGCGGCTTTACAATCCCGATACCGGCGAAACGGCCGCCATGCGCAGCAAGGAGCATGCGCACGACTACCGGTATTTTCCGGAGCCCGACCTGGCGCCATTGCGCATCTCCGCAGCGTGGCTCGAGGAGCTGCGTGCCGAGCTGCCGGAGTTGCCGGCGCACAAGCGGGAGCGGTTCGTCGCGGAGTATGGTTTGCCGGAGTACGACGCGGAAGTGCTGACGGCCACGCGCGCGGCGAGCGAATATTTCGAAACCGCGGCGCGCGTCTCGGGCAATCCGAAGATGGCGGCCAACTGGGTGATGGGCGACCTGATGGGCATGCTCAAGGCGGAAGGCAAAGAGATTGCCGAATCGCCGGTGAGCGCGGCGCACCTGGGCGAACTGGTGAAGCTGATCTCGACGGGTGAGCTTTCGGGCAAGCTGGCCAAAGAGATTTTCCCCAAGATGTTTTCTACCGGCCGCGCACCGGCCGAGATCGTGGAGCGCGAAGGGCTGAAGCAGATTTCGGACACAGCGGCGCTGGAGAAGGTGATCGAGGAAGTGATCGCCGGCAACCCGAAGCAGGTGGAACAATACCGCGGCGGGAAAACCACCGTGATTAATTTTCTGGTGGGTCAGGCGATGAAGGCCACGCGCGGCCAGGCCAACGTGGCCGCGGTAACCGATTTGTTCAAACAGAGACTGGGGTGACGCTATGTTGAAAGTGGGCGACAAGGCTCCCGATATTCGGGTTCATACGGACACAGGCGAAGATTTTCGTTTATCGGAACTGAAGGGCAAGCGGGTGGTGCTGTACTTCTATCCGAAGGCCGATACGCCGGGCTGCACGGTGGAAGCCTGCGAGTTTCGCGATGACGTGAAGGCGATCGCGAAGAAAGGCGCGGTGGTGATCGGCATCTCGCCGGACAAGCCGGCGGCGCAGGCCAGGTTCAAGCAGAAATACGATCTGCCATTCACCCTGCTGGCCGATGAAGACCGAGCCGCGGCGCAGGCCTATGGCGTGTGGAAAGAAAAGAACATGTATGGGCGCAAGATGATGGGCATCGAGCGCACCACGTTTGTGATTGGCGCCGGCGGCAAGATCGAGAAGATCTACGCGAAGGTGAAGGCCAAGGGACACGCCGCGGCGGTCGAGGCGGAGCTGTGAGTCAGAACGGAGCAGATGATGAAGGATGTCATCGCCTATTTGAACTTTGACGGCAACTGTTGCGAAGCCATGACGTTCTACCAAGACTGTTTTGAGGCTGAATTGTTCCTCATGCGGTACTCCGAAGCGCCGGGCGATTGGCCAAAAGAAGCAAGAGACAGGGTCCTGCATTCGACACTTTCGAAGGGATCTGCGTTCTTGATGGGCGCGGATGTTATGCCGGGTGCGCCATTCCAGCGGGGCAACAACTTCTCGGTGATCATCCATTGTGAGAGTCTTCCGGAGATCGAGAGACTCTTTATGGCGCTCGGAGAGAACGGAAGAGTCACGATGCCCCTGCAGGAGACGTTTTGGGCCGGCCGTTTTGGGATGCTCACGGATCAGTTTGGCGTCAATTGGTTATTCAACCTCGAAAAGCCAAAGCAAGAATAGCTCCGATGCGAGCCGCGACCGTGAGGGAGCGGTCTTGCAGAATGCGAGAGTGTGCCGATGAAACGGGGTACTTAGTCTGGGCTCCGCTCCCTGACGGTCCCGGCTCGCGCAGCATTCGCCGGCCGCATGCAGCCATTCACTTGGCGGGGGGCGCGGCCACGAAGCGGTAGCCGACGCCGCGCACCGTCAGCAAATGGCGGGGACGAGTGGGATCGTCTTCGATGTAGCGGCGCAGCCGCACGATGAAGTTGTCGATAGCGCGCGTGTCGGTGTCTTCGTGCAGACCCCACACTTCCTCCAGCATGGCTTTGCGCGATACCGGCCGGCCCTCATGCCGGATGAGGTAGCGAAGCAGATTGGCCTCCATCAGGGTGAGCGGAAAGACCTGCTGGCGCACGCGCAGCTCCAGCAGATCGAACTGCACGGACTTTTCGCCAAACGCAAACGCATCGTTGGAGGGCGGAGCGGCGGCGGAGTGGTTGAGCGAAGCTTGCAGCCACTCGCGCCGGCGGAGCAGGCCGCGGATGCGGGCGATCAGGATGGAGAGCTCAAATGGCTTGGTGAGGTAGTCGTCGGCTCCGGCGGAAAAGCCGAGCAGGATATCGTCGGGGTGGCCGCGCGCGGTGAGCATCAGGGTGGGAACGAACTGTCCGGATTGACGCAATTGGGACATCACCGCGAAGCCGTCGATGCCTGGCAGCATGATATCGAGGACCACCGCGTCGAAGGCCGCGGGTTCGGCTTCGAGCAGCGCCAGCGCGGCTTCCCCGGTGTCCACCAACTGCACTTCCCAGCCTTCCGCTTCCAGATTGAAGCGCAGGCCATCGGCCAGGTGCTGCTCGTCTTCGACCACCAGAATGCGGGTCATTTGGCTACCGGAAGTTGCAGCACGAAGGTGCTGCCGCGGCCCGGTCCCTCGCTTTCCGCCCAGGCGCGGCCGCCGTGGCGCTTGGCGACGGAGCGGACGATGAACAAGCCCAGCCCGGTCCCTTTGACGCGCGCGGCCAGTTGGCCGGGCACGCGATGAAACCGTTTGAAGATGCGCTTCAGCTCGGTCTTGGGGATGCCGGGGCCTTCGTCTTTAACGCGCACCAGCACGTGGCCGTCGAGCCTTTCGGTTTCGACCGTCACTTTGACGCCGCTGCCGGAGTATTTCACGGCGTTCTCGATGAGGTTCAAAATGGCGCCGCGGACTTCGTCGACATCGGCCAGAATGGCGGCGGGCGCATGCGGGCGAAAGGTCAGCGAACCGGCCGGGAGCGCGTGCATGGTCTGCACACGCGTCATACATTCTTCGATGAGCTCGCCAAGATCGGTACGGATCAGATTGGGTTTGGGGCTGGCCGCGCCCAGGCGTCCGGTGCGCAGCACCTGCTCGATGGTGGCCAGCAAGCGGTCGCTATCGGCCAGCATGATCCGGTAGAACTCGTGGCGCTTGTTTTCATCCACGACGCGCGATTGCAAGGTCTCCAGGTAGAGCCGGATGGAGGCCACGGGGGTCTTCAGCTCGTGCGTGACGGCATTGATGAAAGCGTCGTGCTGTTCATTGCGCCGGATCTCACGAACGATGGAGATAGTGTTGATGACCACGCCGAAGATGATGATCAACACCAGCAGGATGCCCAGGACCAGCAGGATGCCGGTCCGCCAGTTCAGAAGGACCCAACCGACGTACAAGACCAGAATGACAGTGATGAGGCAGACGCCGAACGCGATATAAAACGCGATAGACTTCCGGCGTCCGGGAATCACCATGATTCCAGCTTATGCCGAATGGGGACGACGCGGGAATGGGTGGCGCGATCTCAGACGGTTATGGGAGCACCGAAGCGGACGCTGTTAGCATCCGGGTCGCGTACATATAGCTCGCGCATGCCCCAGGTCTGGTCCACTGGGGCGATGTGGATGCGAACATCCTTGGCGACGAATTCCGCATGCAGCGCGTCCACATCGTCGCTAGTGAAATAGACCACGCCGCCGGTCACGCCGTCGCCGGCATGCGAGGAAAGGTGGAGAACGGCGCCGTCGCGCGCCAGTCCCATATAGCAGGGATCGCGCTGCGTCTCGCTCGCCGGGACCTCGAACTCGCGTCGAAAACCGAGCAGCCGGCAGTAGAATGCTTCGGCCGCATCCGCGTTTGTCATGTGCAAGACCGGGATGGCTTGTTTGAGCAACGATTCTCCTCCTCGGGCTGTGCTCGCACCAGCACCAACGATCAAGAATTTGCGGCCTAAGCCGCTTCCTGCTCCGCCACGTGCGCTGTGCTCACTGACGCCACCCGAATCTGCTTTGCGATCCCCAGGGCCCGCAGCAGCTTGATCTGCAACCAGGAAGGGTCGAATTCGTACCATGCCAGGCCGTGACGCGCGGAGGCGGGATGCGCGTGGTGGTTGTTGTGCCAGCCTTCGCCGAAGGAAATCAGCGCCACCCACCAGTTGTTGCGGGAATCGTCGCGCGTGTTGAAACGCCGCGCGCCCCACATGTGCGTGGCCGAATTCACCAGCCAGGTGGCATGCAGGCCGAAAACGATCCGGAAGCAACCGGCCCACAAGAACACGGGAAGGCCGCCAATCGCCAGCAGCAGCGCGCCAAGTATGACATTGGGCAGCCAGTGATAGTTGTTGAGCCAGGTGTAGAACGGATCCTTGGCCAGGTCCGGCGCGTACTTGGCCATGGCGCGGGTGTTGTTATGCTTGGTCTCGCCTACCAGAATCCAGCCGACGTGCGACCACCATGCGCCATCGCGCGGGGAATGCGGATCGCCCGGTTGATCGGACTTCTGGTGGTGCATGCGATGCACCGCGGTCCAAAAGATGGGACCGCCTTCGAGCGTGAGAGAGCCGCAAAGCGCGAAGAAGTGTTCCAGCCAGCGCGGTACCTGGTAGGAACGGTGGGTATGCAGCCGGTGATAACCCATGCTGATCCCCAAGCCGGTGGCGACCCAATAAAGGAATGCGGCAACGGCGAAGGCCTTCCAGCTAAAGACAAACAGCGCGCCAATGGCGCCAATGTGAAGCAGTACCAGGACAACGATGGTGGGCCAATTCAGGCCGTGACGGTCATAGAGATAGATCGGTTCTTCGCTCACTAGATATTCCCCAAGGATTGAGTGCATCTTTACGATATCAGGTGCACCTGGACCTATTTGTAAGAGTTGTGTAATTCCGACTTAACGAATGAGGCATCACTCCCGCAACTCGACGATGGTCGCGCCGGCGCCGCCTTCCTGCTGCGGCGCGGGATAGAACCTCGCGACGTGCGGGTGGTTGCTGAGCAGTTGGGCGATGGCCTTCTTGAGGACCCCCATGCCATGGCCGTGCACGATGCGGACGCGGCTGGCGGTAGCCATCACGGCGCGGTCCAGGAACTCATCCACGGCGTCGCGGGCCTGTTCGGCATGCTGGCCGATGACGTTGATCTCCTGGTGAGCCGGCGTGAGTTCAGGAGCGGGCCTATAGGTCACGCCTTGGGGCAGGCGGCCGGCCGCGGCGCCGGTTTCGGGCAGGACCTCGATTACGTCGTCCTCGGAAACCTGCATCTTGAGAAAACCGGCCTCCACTTCGATGCGGCCGTTTCCCAGCTTGCGGCGGACGCGCGCCGGTTCGCGCACGTCGCGCAGCCGCACGCGTGCGCCCTCTTCGATGCGGAGCGGCGCGATGCGGTCCTGGCGGGCATCGTCGCGGGTGGCCAGCACGGTGGTTTGGAAATCCTCGCGAAGCTCGCGCTTGGCTTTGGAGACGCGTCGTTGGGCCTCCTGTTCGGCCTTGCGGCGGTCGAGGCCCTGGGCGATCTTGCCGATGGCTTCCTGCGCCTGCTCTTCGAAGCGAGCCAGGGCCTGGTCGGTGCGGCGTTCCAGTTCCTTGAGCTTGGCGCCCTCGCGCTTCTCCCATTCCGCGGCCAGCTCCTTTTCCCGCTTTTCGAACTCCGCGCGCTTCTCGCGCAGACTTTGCTCGGTGGCGCGGGTCTCCTCGATGCGACGGTGCAACTCGGCCAGGAAGCGGGTGACATCGCGTTCGCGGTCGCTCATGGACAGTCGGGCGCGGCGCACGATGTCCTCGGGAATTCCGAGCCGCGTGGCGATCTCCAGGCCGGCCGATTTCCCGGGCAGCCCGACTTGCAAGTGATAGGTGGGCTCAAGGGTCTGCTCGTCGAAACCCATCGAGCCGTTCACCACGCCCTCGGTAGAGGCGCCGTAGATCTTGAGCGCCATCAGGTGGGTGGATACCATGGTGAAGGCGCCCGCCGCGCGGAAGTGCTCCACGATGGCCACTCCCAACGCGCCGCCCTCTTCGGGATCGGTGGCCGCGCCCAGCTCGTCGAGCAGCACCAGCGAATCGGGCGTGACATCCAAGGCCATCTCGCGGATGTTGGAGACGTGCGCGGAAAAGGTGCTGAGGTTTTCCTGGATGGACTGGTAATCGCCGATATCGGCCAGCACCTGCGCGAAGAGCGGAAACTCGGCGTCGGCGGCCGGCACCGGCAGGCCCGATTGCGCCATCAGGCTGAGCAGGCCCACGGTCTTCAGCGTGACGGTCTTGCCGCCGGTGTTGGGGCCGCTGATCAGGAGCGTGCGGCGCTCCTCAGTGAGCTCCAGGCTCACCGGCACGACCGCCTTGTGGCGCCTTCGCAGCACGTCTTCGAGCAGCGGATGGCGGGCGTCTTTCAACAGCAGCTTCTCGCCGAAGCGCGGCACCACGCAATCGAAATCCACGGCGAAGCGGCCCTTGGCGAAGATCAGCTCGAGCTCCGCCATGGTGACCAGGGTGCGTCCGATGGATTCGCTGTGGCCGCGCAGGCGGTTGGTCATTTCGAGCAAGATGCGGCCGACTTCGCGCGCTTCTTCCTCGGAGAGGCGCACCAGTTCGTTATTGAGGTCGATGGTTTCGAGCGGCTCGACGAAGAGCGTGTGGCCGCTCGAGCTGGTACCGTGGATGACGCCGTCCAGCTTGCGGCGCTGCCCGGCAATCAAGGGCACCACGAATCGCTCGTTGCGAATGGTGACGAACTCCTCCTGCAACACGCCGTCGTCGCGGTGCGCCTTGAGGAAGCGCTCGAGCGACTCCTGGATGGATTTCTTCTGGCGCTCGATGTCGCGGCGCAGGCGTGCCAGCGCCACGCTGGCGTTGTCAGCGACGCTGCCATCGGGCAGGATCTTGCCGGCCAGTTCTCTCAGCAGGCCGCGAAAATCGCCGATGGTCTGGGCGCGCCGGCCCAGGCGCGGAAAACGCTCGGCAGCCGCTGTGAGCACGCTCTTGGCGTCGGCGGCGCGGTCCAGCAGCGCGAACAAATCGTAGATCTCCCTGGGTTCGAGGCTGGCGCCTTCAATCCGCAACTTCTGCACGGCGGCTTGAGTATCGGGCAGTCCGCCGAAATCCACGCGGATGGCTGCGCCGCGCGCGGCCGGCTGCGGGCGCAGGGCCAGCCGCAGGTAGGCGACCGCCTCGGCAGCTTCGGCCAGGTCTTCCGTCAAACGCGCGAGGTCGGCATGCGGCGCCAGTTTTTCCAACTCACGGAAGCCCTGCGGGCTCGAGACATAGCGCCCCAACAACTTCCGCAAGGCTTCGAATTCGAGAACTTCAGCCGCCCTCATCGGAATTTTCCCCGCTCGCGGAAACCTTTTTCAATCACCCCAAGAGTGCCTTCGGTAATCGACAGCTTGGGAAGATCTCCCCGTTTCACCCATTCCACCGCGCAGACGTCGTCGCCGGGACCGAGGACGCCGCCCGTGATGCGGCATATATAGTCGATCAACACATAGTGATACTCGGGCGCGCCGCTCGCATCACGCATGATGCGTTCGAAGACTTCGAGAATACCGAGCGGCCGCACTTCCAGGCCGGTCTCTTCGCGCACTTCGCGGCGAACGCCATCGGCCAACCGTTCGCCGGTTTCGAGCGCGCCGCCGGGCAGCGACCACCAGCCCTTGAGCGGCTGCTTGCCGCGCTGCGCCATGAGGATGCGATCGCGCTTGAGGATAATCGCGCCGACGCCCACCAGCGGGCGTTTGGGATAGCGGCGGTCGTCGAAGGGAGGCAGCTAGTTTTCTCCCTTCGGCTCGAGCTTGATGCGGAACAGAATGGCGCGCGCGGTCACGTAGAGCGACTTGCCATCGGCGTCGCCGAACGCGAAGCTGGAGGGCCGCTCAGACAGTTCGATGGTGTGGATGGGGTGGCCGTCGGCGCCGTAAATGGCGATGCCCTTCGACACCGTGACGAACAGGTCGCCCTTCTCGTCCACGCGAATGGCGTCCGGCACACCGGCCAGTGAGCGAATCAACACGCGTTCGTTCGAGGCATCGCCGTTGTGGTCCAGGTCATAAGCGCGCACATTGCGCTCGTCGGTATTGACCACGTACAGGGTGCGGCCGTTGGGCGAAAGGGCGATTCCGTTGGGCCGCCCGGCGGGCTTCGCCACCAGCCGAATTTCACCTTTCGGCGGGACGTGGTAGACGCCGTAGAAATCCAACTCGCGATGGTCGGACTGCTCGCCGAACGCCGGGTCGGTGAAATAGACGTGGTCGTTGCGGCTCACCACCAGGTCATTGGGCGCATTCAACCGCTTGCCCTGCCAGCGTTCCGCCAGCACCTCCACGCGACCGGCCTTATCCGTGCGGGTCACGCGGCGCGCGTGGGTTTCACAGGTGTAGAGGCGCCCCTGCGCGTCGAAAGCGTTGCCGCTGGGGCCCTGCGCCTCTTCGCGGAAGACCTCTACCTCGCTGCCCGGGGTGAACTTATAGAGCTTTCCGGCGGGGGTGTCGCTGAAAATCAGAAAGCCGTCTTTGGTCCATGCGGCGCCTTCGGTGAAGATGAAGCCCTTGCCGATTACCTGGACGGCGATCTTGGAGTAATCCTGGCCGGAAGCGAGCGAGCCGAGCGCGGCGGCCAGACAGATTCCCAGAGCGCGGGTCATTTATCCGCGCTTCTTGATCTCGATCTGGTTGACCACTTGTTTGACGCCTTTCACCTTCTTGGCGATTTTAGTGGCCTTGTCCTTTTGCATTTGTGTTTCCACTACGCCGCCGAGCGTCACCACTCCGTTTTTGACATCCACACTAAGGGCGCCGCCCTTCACGTCGACATCTTCCGCCAGCTTGACGCGAACGTTGTCGTGAATGGCGTCGTCGGAAACGGGCTTGTCCGCGGCAAAGCAGAGGCCGGCCAGCAGGAAAAGCACCAACAGCGACGCGCAAGTTTTAAGAGTCATCCTTAACCGCCATTGTACGCCAGTCCAGCGTATTCAGAAAAGCCGCCTGCTCGCGCCAGCCGGCCTCGACCCGCACGTGCAGATCCAGATAAATCTTCACGCCGAACAGGCGCTCCATCTCCTGGCGCGCCAGAGTGCCGATTTTCTTGAGCATGGCGCCCTTGGCGCCGATCACGATGGCCTTCTGGCCCGGCCGCTCGACGCGGATGGTGGCGAAGATGCGCGTCAGCCTGGCAGTCTCCTCCCATTGGTCCACAGACACCGTTACCGAATGGGGCACTTCCTGGCGGGTGGCGGCGAGCACCTTCTCGCGAATCAGCTCGGCGGCCAGGAAGCGTTCGGGCTGGTCGGTGACGTAATCCTCCGGGAAGTAGGCCGGCCCTTCGGGCAAGCGGCGAAGGATCACTTTGCGCAATTCGTCGAGCCCCTTGCGCCGCAGGGCGGAGACCGGAACGTAATCGGCGAATTCGTGGATGGCCTTGTACTGCTCGATCAGGGGCAGCAGCAGGGCCTTGTCTTTGAGCAGGTCCACCTTGTTGAGGACCAGCACCACGGGGGCTCCGGTCTTACAAACCATGTCCGCGGCGCGCTGGTCCTGGATGCCGAAGGGCGCCGTCGCGTCAACCAGGAACAGCAGCAGGTCGCGCTCCTCCAGGGAATTGCGCACGGTGTCCATCAGGCGCTTGTTGAGCTGCGAATCGGCCTTGTGAATTCCGGGAGTATCGATGAATACGATTTGCGCGCCATCGAGCGTCAGCACGCCCTGTATGGCGGTGCGCGTGGTCTGGGGCTTGTCGGCGACAATGGCCACTTTCTGCCCCACCAGGGCATTCAACAGCGTCGATTTCCCGGCGTTGGGACGCCCGACCAGCGAGACGAACCCCGACTTGAAATGTTTCATAGAGCTACCGTCTGCGACTTGCCGATGCGCACCTGCTCCACCCGCTGATCGTCGCTGGCCAGCACTTCTATGCGCACGCCATCGCGATCCACCGACTCGCCGGGCTTGGGAACCCGCCCCAGCCACTCGCTGACCAGCCCGCCCACGGTGGTCGATTCGATGTCCTCTTCGCGATGGAACGACTCCAGCAGATGGCCCAGGCGGTCCAGTTCGAAGCTGCCGGAAACGATATAGCGGCCGTTGCCCTCTTCGGTGACGTCGCTCGAGGGCTCGTGTTCATCGCGGATCTCTCCGATGATGACTTCCAGCAAATCTTCCATAGTGGCGAGGCCGGCGGTGTTGCCGTACTCGTCCACCACGATCACCATGTGGGTGTTCTCCTGCTGCATCTGGCGCATCAGGTTGTGCACCGGCTTGCTCTCCGGCACGAACTTCAGGGGCCGCAGCAGCTCGCGCACGGAGCGGCCGGTGCGGTCTTCTTCTTTCAGCTCGAACATGTCGCGGACGTGCACGAAGCCGATGATCTGATCGATATTCTGCTCGAAGACCGGGATGCGCGAGAATTGCTCGGTGATGACGAGCTGCCGCAGCTCTTCGAGCGTGGAGTCGGCCGAGATGGCCACGATGTTGGGCCGCGGGGTCATCACTTCCCGCACCACTTTGTCGCCGAACTCCACCACCGATTGGATCAGTTTGCGGTCCTGCTCCTCGATCAGCCCTTCTTCGGCGCCGGCGGAAATCAAAGCGTCGATGTTTTCTGCGGGCGTGGGCTCTTCTTCTTTCTGGTCGGCGCCGTCGGCGAGATCGATCAGCGATTGGAAGAATCCCAGCACGGCCACCAACGGCCGGGCCGGCCAGGCAATGGCGCGCAGCAATGGCGCCAGGGGCATCAGCCACCGCGCCGACGTGCGGCGGTAAAGAAGCTGCGGAATTGCATAAGAGGCCGCCATCATGGTGAGCCACGCGCCCAGCGCCGCCTGCCAGAACGAGCCGGACTGCCAGGCCAGAAACAACAGGCCCAGCAGAACCAGCAGCGTGTGTTTGATGACCGAAAAGATTGCCGCGCCGTTTTCGGTTTCGAATCCCAGCCGGTCTTCCAGGGTTTCCTTGAAGAATTTGACCGACGGCAGGTCGCGCGGCCGCAGCCGCATGCTTTCCAGGTAGAGCAACTGCACGAACGTCACCAGCGCCAGCACCGGAATCGCCGCCAGTGTCGAGAGAAGGATGGCCAGCATCATTGCCGCACCCGCTGCCGCGCCCGCTCGATCAATCCGTGGGCCAGCTCCAGGCGCTCCCGCCAGCGCTCCTCGGCGCGCGCCATGCGGCCGTCGACGGCCTGGTGGTCCATGCCCATCAGGTGCAGCACGCCGTGGAGCATCAGGATGTTCACTTCCTGTTCCACGGTGTGACCGAATTCTCGGGCCTGCGCGCGCGCGCGCTGCAAGGAGATGGCGATATCGCCGAGCGATGCCGGGTCCGCGCTTGAGAACGACAGCACATCGGTGGCGCAATCCTGGCCGCGGAATTGCTTGTTCAACCGGCGCAATTCCGCATCGCCCGAAATCAGGCAATGGAATGCCCGGCCCCTGGTGACCTCTGCCTGAAGTTGGCGCGCGAACCGCTCCACCACGCGGCGGCGGAAGTCCGGTGGCACGCGGCGGAATGTTGCAGTGCTGGGTTCGGGTGACGGCATCGGGCGGCTCAGGCTTGAGGCGCGGCGTCGATGGCTTGGGCGGCGGGCACGGGCATCTGTGCCAGCTTGGCTTCGGGCTCGGCCAGCTTGGCTTCGGGCTCGGTTAGCCTGGCTTCGGGTTCTCCCAGTTTCAAGGTAAGTTGCCGGGCCGCGCCAGTGGTCTCGTTATACCGCTCGTAGGCTTTGACGATGCGTTGCACCAGCGTGTGACGCACCACATCGCGCTCGTCGAACTGCACGAAGCTGATGCCTTCCACGCCCCTGAGAACTTCCACCGCGTGAATCAGGCCGCTCATGCGTCCGGCGGGCAGGTCGATCTGGGTCACATCGCCGTTCACCACCATTTTGGAGTTGAAGCCCTGGCGGGTGATCACCATCTTCATTTGTTCCTGCGTGCTGTTCTGGGCTTCGTCCAGAATGATAAAACTGTCGTTCAACGTCCGGCCGCGCATAAACGCGATAGGCGCGATTTCAATCACGTTGCGCTCCAGCAGTTTCTCCACGCGCTCGCTGTCCAGCATGTCGTAGAGCGCATCGTACAGCGGGCGCAGGTAGGGATCCACTTTTTCCTGCAAAGTGCCCGGCAGAAAGCCCAGGCGTTCGCCGGCTTCCACCGCCGGCCGCGTAAGGATGATGCGCGCCACCTGCTTGTTGACAAGCGCGGAGATCGCCATAGCCACGGCCAGGTAGGTCTTGCCGGTGCCCGCCGGCCCAACGCCGAATACCAGGTCGTTGCGCTCAATGGCCTCCAGGTAGCGCCGCTGATTGACGGTTTTGGGCGCCAGGATTTTCTTGCCGAAGTTGCGCTGCTTGCCGCTCGAGACCAGCGCGCGCAGGCTCACTTCCGCATCGACGGTCACCACCCGCAGGTAGCTGTTGAGGTCGCCGTTGTTGAAGACGAAGCCCTCGCGCAGCAGCGCGTTGTAATCCTCCAGGATGCTTTCGGCGCGCGAAACCGACGTGGCCTCGCCTTCGATCTCGAGATTGTTGTCCACCAGTTGGGTATGGACGCCCAGGCCGGCTTCGATCAAGCGGATATTCTCATCGCGGGTGCCAAAGAGGCTTTCGACGCCTCGGCTGATACGCACGCTGGTCTTCATAGGGTGAGTGCTGGATACCTCCGGCGAATTACGAGACAGGAAAGTACGTTCCGATGGAAGCGGATCGATCGTTCGACAACCCGCTCGCGCGGGCATCTGAAAACCATCTGGAACTATTATACCAGCGCTGTAAAGACTACACGACTTTTGCCGGATGGGTCAGCTCTCCGGTTGCCTTGACGTGACGTTTAGATGCTTGGGTGGGGAGAGGCCACAATTGATACTTGTGGCGTGCGTGTGGGGAAGAATATAGAGGGCGTTGCGGCGGCCGGGGCTCTCGGACTTTTCGCCGGGCGTGTCTCTGGATTCCTCGGACCCTATTACGGGGCGGCCGCCAATGATTTGAACCGCATCTTCAGGGTTGACGACGCTGGATGGCGCCACGCTCCCCAATTCAATGCTTGATTCTCTGAAACCTTACTCCGCGCGCGCCATTACGCCGGAATGTTTCTGGGTTGTGAAATCGATTGCACGTTCCTTCCGTCGGTCCGGTGACTCCCGCAAGTCCTTAACAGCCGCCGAGAAGTATCAGTACCGCCTAAAAAGCAACGCTTCCTGGCCAGGCATCGCCTGGAGCGCATTTCTGCTGGACCAGGGGCCTCCCGGTGTCGCTCGGAAGGCCACCGCTAAGGGTAGACGGTTAGGATGCTGGATTCCTGCCCTGTCTTTCCGTTTGTATAGAGGAATAGGATTCCTGATTGCGAAGGGGAGTTGCCGTTGTATGGAGCACCAAAGTACGGGTTCGCGGCGTTGTTCGGAATAATCGAGACCGTTCCGGAAGTCCCGGCCGGCACAGCAAAACTCGAGATTGCATAAAACTGGGGCATGTCGAGTTCGTATTTCATGCCGGCAATGGAATCGGTCAGGTTGCCGGTGTAGTAGTTGTCGAATGCCAGAACGGAGAAGGTGAACGGATGGTCGATTGTCACGTTCCCGGCGGCAGAAGTGAGGGCGTTCAACGGAACCGTCAGGATCACATTCGCGGAGTCGAGGTCCGCTTCGGTGAAGAAGTACGGACCCGAAACGGTATTTGCCGCCAGGTTGGCCACAAACACGCCATTCTGCCCGGAAAGGACGCCGGTCGACAAACTCCCGATGTCCGCATTAAAGACGACAAGGTCATCCTGGCCATCGTTGTTGGCGTCAATATGAACGTCGAACTCGGCCGGAACGTCGGGATGGGATCTCTGGCCGAACGTGGTTATCGCAAACTGCACGCCATAAACCGGGGTGGTCGAGCAGTTGGCGATACACACCAATCGCACTCCGGCCGCCTGCAAGTTGACGACGGCGAAATCGGAGCCTGGCGCGGGAAGCGCCGAAGGCGGAAATTGAACTCCGGTGCCGGTCAGAGAGAAGGTGTCCGTCTGGCCGTTGATCGGCGCGGAAAGGTTGGAAATCGTGAGCGGAGTAACGTTCCCGCCCAAAGCCAGCGAGTTGGTTGCGATCTGTACGTTGGCCGACTTGTGGGGCAGGATGTGCCACGGGAGGTGAACCGTGTCGTTCGGATCGGTGAAGGTGAGATAACCGGCATACTCAACGGTATTGAGCAATTCGCCATTGCCTCCATCGAGGCCCCCGTCCAGCGTCCAAGTCGGAAGCGAAGCGGCACTCACGGTGGCTGAGACCGTGAAGTTTGCGCTGCCGTTGGCGGCGACGGGGATAGTCGCCGGAAAGCTAAGCGTAAAGCCGGTGGTGTTTGGCGCGTCCCGGTAAGTATTCGTGATGGCGTAACTGCGGCTGGTGTTACTGTAGTTGCGAATCACCACCTTCTTCTTGAATGTCTGGTTCGCGCTGAGCCGGTAAGTGCCGAACGACATGCTGACCGACAGCGGATTGCTGGCATCCCAAACCGAGGTAGTCGACGCCGTGGCCCGGTCGACGCGCAATTCGCCAGCCCCGGTACGGCTCAAGGGACCGAGCAAACCGGGCTGAATGAGGCCATTGTTAAAGACGCCGGGCTCGGTGTTCTCCATGAGGAGCGCTTTTACGTCGAGCGGACCGAGGGTGTGATTCTTGGAGAGCAGCAGCGCGGCGGATCCAGCCGTGATCGGGCACGAGAACGAGGTCCCGCTCTCCGTGGTCTGGCCATTGCCAGTACCCACCGCGGCGCCCATAATGGTCCCGGGCGCGCTCATGTCCGGCTTCAGCATGTTATAGCTGTAGTTCGGACCGCGCGAAGAAAAGCTGGCGACGTTGCCCGCCAAGCTGATCGCATCGTTAGGACTCATGGTCGCGTTGACCGTTGCCACCGCGTTCTTGATAATGTTGCTGGTCGACTGCGTAACGACCAGCGTCGGCACAAAACTCGTTCCGCCGCCGTTGGAGAACGAAACCGCATCGCCCGGCGCGACCAGGCCGATCAACACCCCGGCCGCACCGGCGTTGGCCGCCCGATCGACTTTCAGACTCACGGAACAGGACCCGCGATCGATGAGAGCGATGGCGCCCGACGGGTTGGCGAGGTACGGGTCGGCGGGACTCCCGCTAGAGATCGAGTCGGCTGGGCAGCCCCGTCCAACATAGACCACGTTCTTTGTAACGGTGGTATTGATTGGGGCCCAGTCGACCGTGGCCGTGTTGGAGTACGTGCCCGCGATGCCGGCTGGCGAATTGATCACGAGCGGAATCCCGAACGCCACAACGCTGCTGGTGGCCGCGAGCGCCAGTACCTCCGGGGTCGATGCCGGGTGCGCCAGAATGTACGCAATGTCACCATCGTTACCGGCCGATACGACGCTCACGACGCCGAAGTTCACCACGTCGGTGAACATCTCGCTGACGTCGTCTTCCCGCTGCCCGAAGGCACCGCCGATCGACATGCTGATGATGTCCACCGCGTTGTTCAGGGTGCCCGTGTTATTGGGGTCGAGGGCAAAATCGATGCCCTCCGCCATAGCGACGCCGCTACAGGAGGAGGACACGGAACTGCAGACCTTTACCGCGTACAACTGTGCGCCGGGCGCCGCGCCGAAGTGAATTCCGTCGAGACTGTGGCCGCCGGCGGTATCGGCTGTGAGAGTGCCGTGCCCGTTGAGGTCGATTGGATTCGCGTCGGGCGTCAGCGGGCCAGTAGGCCACGTCTCCCCGGTGAAATCGTAACCACCAATTACCTTGCTGGTCGGGAAGAGACTCGGCGGCGGCGTACCGCCGGCGACTGCCGTCGCAGCATTGTAATCGGCTACGTTGCCGGAACCGCCCAAATTGTAATGGGTGTAGTCGATGCCGGTGTCCAACATGGCAATGCGAACGCCCTGGCCTTTGTAACCGTTGTTCTGAACCGTGACACCGCCCACGTAGGCGAGCGTGGTGGCGAGGTCGGGTTGCCCTGCGGTGATGGGGGTGAAGGAGACCGTGTAGTCGGACATCGGACGCACGGCGATTACGCCGCCGATGCCGTGGAGCGCCTGAAGCTGGCGGGCATCAATCGAAACCATAAGCGCATTGTGGCCCTTGCTGACGCGCCCGAGCTCGACGCCGCCGAGGGCCCGTACCTGAGACATGGCCGCATCCTGCTTCTGCTTCAACTGCGCGAGGTAGGCGCGCTGCTGGTCGGCGGTCATGGCGATGCCATTCTGCTTGGCATTGGCGCCGACTGCAACCACGAGCGGCGGGTCTTGCAGTTTGATCGCCAGTTGCACCTGCCCCGTCAAAGTGCTTTGGGAGGGCGGCGAATACGGTGCGGTTACAGCGGTTCCGGTGTAGGCCAAGGAAGATACATCCGGCGCTGCCGGGGAACGAGTCTGGGCAATCGCAGGACTAGAAACCAACGCTGCGGTGGTTAGGATGATCCGGAGCAGACGCATCACGGTAGGACTCCTGTTTGGAAAGTGCGAGTTTCGATCTAACCTTAATTTCGACCGAATGTCAAGGATTACTTGCTCTGGTAGTACTGGCTGCTATTGCTTTTACGACCCCGTCCGGTTAGACTACTTCCTAACCAACTAGCCGAGGAGGCGCAAGTTGAGGCGAAAACTGATTGGAACCTGTGTACTATCCCTGACTCTGTGCTTAATCGCGCCTTGCTACGCAGGTCTCATAGTGGCCAGCGGCGCCGGTTCGACGCCCGCCACCGCCGAGGATCTGACGGGTCTGTTCCCGACGGAGATTGTCGGAACGCTGAGCGGCGCCGACCCGAACGATGTCAGCATGTTCAAGATCTCCAACCTGGACCCCTCGAACTTCTCGGCGATGACCGTGCTGCCAGGGGCGTTCGGCATACCGGACACTGTCTTGACCTTGTTTGATTCGGCCGGTGTGGGGATTTACCTGAACGATGATATTTCCGGCTCCAACACTCTGTCGTGTCTGCCCTCGCCCGGTCCTGGGAATCCATGCCCCACGAGTGGAGCGCTGCTGGCCGCTGGATTCTACTATCTTGCGATTTCGCGTTCCGCCAACTACCCCCTCGATGGCTCGAACGAGATTTTCGCTCCAGTATTGTCGACCGACCTGGTTGGACCTTCTTCATTCGGCCCGGTCGACGGGTGGGACGACGGCTCTTTCACTTCACCGGACACCGATTTGGTCAACTACGACATCTTGCTTACGGGAACTGACGGAACAGTTCCGGAACCGGCTACCTGGCTGTTGACTGCGGGCGCAGGCCTGGTCTTCGGGTTGCTTCGACGGCGTCGATAATAAGCTCGGTAGTAACGATCCGTTCACCAATCCGCGGGGAATCCCTTCCGCATCCAACGGTTCATCTCTTCTTGGTTCTGTAATAAATCGCTGCTGTCGCAGAAAGTTGCGAGAGGGTGTGCAAGGCCGGTGCGAATTCCAAGGCCGGCGTCAGACCGGCTCTAGCGGCGTGACGGGAACCTGGCGGAATCTGGCGGCGCCGGCCAAGCCCTTGTCGAACGTGACCAGATGAGTTCCGGAAGCCTCGGCGAAGGCGACCAAATAGCAGTCGGCAACCGCCTTTGTCGCCGGCAACTTGGCAAAGGGCGCAGCAGCCTGACGGAACAATGTCTCCACTCCAGGCGGCTCCGCAGCAAGTCCGACGCGTGGGTCCTGTCTCCATCGGTCGTACAGTTCGAACGCGGCCATCAGCGTTAGCGTACTACCGCCCATCACTTTCCGATTGGTCAGCAGACGGATAAACCCAAGCATGGTGAACCGGCAGAACCGAAACGCCGCGCGGCCGGTGGATTCGTACCAGCGGGCAGCGCTCGAATGCTGCGGGTGCCGATCCCACGTCATCGCCAGCCACACATTGATGTCAATCAAATACGAGGTCATAGGGCGTCTCGGTGTTCGGACAGAGCGGTCCGGGACGGCCCTTGCCCTTCAGTAGCGGCAGCCGGACACGCTGGCCCTTGCGAAGGGGCTTCACAGGCGTGACGCGGGCAAGCGGCCGGCCGCGTTTCGTGATGGTGATCCCCTCGTCGGGAAGATCCTCCAGCAGGGAGAGACACCGGCGGCGGAAATCCGTGATGCTGAGGTCGTGCATTTCTCAAGTGTACACCGGAATGTACAACTGGGTTCCTCACGCCAGGGTATTCCGGGGTATTCCGGGGACGGGCTACCCAACACCCGAACGCCAGCGGCTAAGCGATTGGGTTACGTGGCTTACCCCTGGTTTCACGCAGCCGCCGCGGGGCTTTCAAATCGACCTCCCGCACGCTGTCACGTCCGTTCCGGCGACGTAGCGCTGAATCGCTTGCGCGTTTTCGACGATGTCTTCCAGGCGGCGGGCGGGTTTGTCAGAAGGCAAGGGTGCGGTCCCGGTCGATCTCTGTTTGAAAACGCTTCTTGCGCACCGGCTCCTCGATGACATCCACCTTGCAGCCCAGAATGCCTGACAGACGCCCTTCGACTTCGCTCAGGCGGCTGAAATAGCTGAGACCGGGCGCCGAGAAATTCTCGCCGAGGCGTACTGCCACATCGACATCTTGCGTGGAATCCTCGCCGCGTGCGACCGAGCCGAACAGGGACAGACCCAACACGCCAGCCGTGCGTAGTTCCTGTTCATGCGCCTTCAAGGCGGCTATGACATCGTCGCGTTCCATGAAGTCAATTTTGCACAAATTTCGGCTCGCTGGCAACTGCTCGCGGTTGCCACTAGTAAGGGGTTTCGGGGACGGGTGTCTGCCGTGATGACGACGCGGCCGCCGCGGGTTGCGGATTGAAGGATGGCTCTTCCTACTGCAGGAGCGTCAGCCCATTCGCCCCCGGAATCGCCCGCACCCAACTGTTCATCTCTTCTTCGTTCTGTAACAAATCGCGCAGCGTGGCTTTGGCCAGAACCTGGTCCACGGCTACCTGTACGGCGCGCCACAGCGACCGCACCGAGCAGTCCACCGAGCGCTTGCAGATGGACTCCTGGCCGGCATGGCTGTCGCAGAAATCGCTTTCGAACAACCGGCCGCCCAGCACCCCGATGACGTCGCCGATGGCGATCTCTTCGGCCGGCCGCGCCAGTGTGTAACCGCCCTCTTTGCCGCGGGCCGCCTTCACGAAACCGCCCTTGCGCAAGACGCGCAGCAGCTTGGCGGCGTAGGCCGTGGATACGCCTTCCGCCATGCTGATTTCCGGGATCGTCAGACCCTGCCCGGCGAATCCCGCATAGGCCAGCCGCACCAGGCAGCGCACGCCGTATTCTTCGTTGGAGCTCAGTTTCATCTTCTTTGCAGCCTCGCGATGGGAATGATGTCTTCCAGGCCGAGGGCCAGTTTGGCCGCTTCCGACATGCGGTCCTTGGACCACGGCGGGTCGAACGTCAGTTCCAGTTTCACGCCGGTCACGCCGGGGACCGCGCGCGCCGCCCGTTCCACGTCGGCCGGCAGCGTTCCAGCCACCGGACAATTGGGCGCGGTCAGCGTCATGCGGATAGCCACGCACCCGGCGTCATCCACCGCGCAATCGTAAATCAGGCCCAGCTCGTAGATGTTGACGGGCATCTCCGGGTCGTAGACCTTTTTCAGCGCGGCGATGACCTGCTCTTTGAGGTTCATTCGGTGGTGACCGTCTCGGCGGTTCCGTTCAGCGCTGTTTTTAGCGTGTGCCAGGCCAGCGTGGCGCATTTCACGCGCGCCGGGTAATCGCGCACGCCGCAAAATACCACCAGCTTGCCCAAGTCCTTACTGACCGGTGTATCGGTGGTCAGCAGATCGTGGAACTTTTCAAGCAGTTTGAGGGCTTCTTCGCGGGTCTTGCCCTTCAGGCTTTCGGTCATGAGCGACGCCGAAGCCGTCGAAATGGCGCAGCCGGAGCCCACGAAGCTCGCGTCCTTCACCACGTCGCCCTCCATCTTGATGAACAGTTTCAGCTTGTCGCCGCAGAGAGGGTTGTAGCCCTCGGCGCTGCGGGTGGCATCCGCCATGGCATGACAGTTGCGGGGATGCTTGGTGTGGTCCAGGATGACTTCCTGGTAAAGATCATCAATCATCAGGAGAAAATCTCCTTCACTCTCTTGAGGCCGGCCGCCAGCGCGTCGATTTCCGCCATGGTGTTGTAAAAGGCCAGCGAGGCGCGGGTGGTGGCCGGCACGTGGAACCAGTCCATCACCGGCTGCGCGCAATGGTGGCCCGTGCGGACCGCGATTCCCTGCCGGTCGAGCACCGTGCCGATATCGTGCGGATGAATTCCCTCGATCACGAAGGAAAGCACGGCGGCCTTTTCCCGCGCCGTGCCAATGATCCGCAGCCCGGGAATTTGCGAAAGCGCTTCCGTGCCGTAGAGCAGCAACTCGTGCTCGTAAGCCGCGATCTGGTCGAGCCCGAGGCGGTTCACGTAATCGAACGCCGCTCCCAACCCGATTCCGCCGGCGATGTTGGGCGTGCCCGCTTCGAACTTGTAAGGCAGGTCGGCGTAGGTGGTCTTTTCGAACGTGACCGTTTTAATCATGTCGCCGCCGCCCTGGTAGGGAGGCATGGCGTTCAGCAGCGCCGTCTTGCCGTACAGAATTCCGATGCCCGTCGGACCCACTATTTTGTGGCTGGAGATGGCATAGAAATCCGCATCGAGCGCCTGCACGTCCACTTTCATGTGCGGCGCCGCCTGCGCGCCGTCGATCAGCGCCAGCGCCCCGGCCTGGTGCGCCATCTCGATGATCTGCCGCACCGGGTTGACGGTGCCCAGGGCATTCGATACGTGCGTCACGGCCACCATGCGGGTGCGCGGGTTGAGCAGCTTTTCGTACTCCTCCAGGATCAGCTCGCCGCGGCCGTTCATGGGGATGACCCGCAGCCTGGCGCCCTGTTCCTCGCACAGCATCTGCCAGGGCACGATGTTGGAATGATGCTCCATGGCGGAGATGACGATCTCGTCGCCGGCTTTGACATTGCGGCGGCCCCACGAGCTGGCCACCAGGTTGATGCCCTCGGTAGTGCCGCGCACGAAGATCAGCTCGTTTTTGAATCGCGCGTTCAAGAAACGCCGCGCCTTCGATCGCGTCTCTTCGTAGGCCGCGGTCGAGCGCTGGCTCAGTTCGTGCACGCCGCGGTGGATGTTGGCGCAATCCACTTCGTAAAACTTGCGGATGGCGTCGATCACCGCGAACGGCTTCTGTGCCGTGGCCGCGCTGTCCAGATACACCAGCGGCATGCCGTGGATGGCCTGCTTCAGGACAGGGAAATCTTCCCGGACCTTCTGCACATCGAAACCGGCGGCTATTTCACTTCTCACGGTGCTCATGGAATTTCTCGAAGAGGACCCGCTCGAGCGAGTCTCTCAGCGACGGTACCTTGATGCGGTCCACGATGTCCTGCGCGAACGCGTAGGTGAGCAGGGCGCGCGCCTGCTGCTTGCCGATGCCGCGCGATTGCAGGTAGAACAGCGACTCCGCGTCCAGTTGCCCGATGGTGGCGCCGTGGGTGCAGCGCACGTCGTTGGCCCAGATCTGCAGCTCCGGCTTGGTATCGATCACCGCATCGTCCGACAATACCAGGTTCTTGTTGGTCTGCTTGGAGTCGGTCTTCTGCGCGTCCTGCCGGACGATGATCCGCCCGTTGAAAACCGCCCGGGCCTGGTCGTCCAGGATGCCCTTATACAACTCGTGGCTGGTGCCGTGGGGCTTGACGTGGTCGATGGACGTGTGATTGTCGATGTGCTGCGTGCCGTTGACGATGTAGAGGCCGTTGATCGTGGCCTCGGTGCCCTCGGAGAGCACCACGTTGACGTCATTGCGCACCAGAGCGCCGCCGAGCGAAATCGAATGCGAAGTGAAATTCGAGCTGCGCCCCAATTGCGCCGCCAGCGTGGCTACGTGGAATGCCTCAAGCGACTCCTGCTGAATCTTGTAGTGGTCCACGATGGCCCCATCGGCCGCCACGATCTCCGTCACCGCGTTGGTGAAGTAGCGGCCGGAACCCGTATACTTTTCCACGATGGCGCACTGCGAATTTTCACCCGCCAGGATCAGGACGCGCGGATGAATGGCTGCCGCATCCGCCCCCGGCTCTGCATGGAAAACCAATTCGAGCGGCCGCTCGACGACCGCGCCGCGGCCGATGCGAAACACGGCGACGGCATCGAGAAAGGCCGTATTGAGCGCCACGAAGGGGTTCCCGTCCACTGCGGCGTATTTGGCCAGGTGCGCGCGAAGGTCTTCATTGGTTCCCACGCGCACGCCGGCAGGCAGAGCGCCGCCGGACACGTGGAATGAGGGATGGACGTGCCGGAATTGGGTTCTGGCGATGGACGCCACATTTGTGAAGCGCCACTCTTCGTCGTGCGTAGTCGGAAAGCCCACCTCGGCAAAACGGGCGAAGGCCGTCTGGCGTAATTCCTCGAGCCATCCGTCCACGCGCTTCTGCGTGGTGAACTCCGCCAGCCAGTTGCCGGTCTGTTCGGCTACCGCCATCATATGCGGGCGACCTCTTCCTGGTCTTCGATCCCCAGCCCGGCGTAGCCGCTCTCTTCGAGCTCGAGCGCCAGTTCCTTGCCGCCCGATTTCACGATCCTGCCTTCGGACAGCACGTGCACAAAGTCGGGCACAATGTGGTTGAGCAGCCGCTGGTAGTGCGTGACCACGATCATCGCCCGCTCCGGGCTGCGCATCGTATTCACGCCGGCGGAGACCAGCTTGAGCGCGTCGATGTCCAGGCCCGAATCGGTTTCGTCCAGCACAGCCAGCCTGGGTTCCAGCACGGCCATCTGGAAAATCTCGTTGCGCTTTTTCTCGCCGCCGGAGAAGCCGGCGTTGACCGGCCGGTTGAGGAGCGTCTGGTCCATCTCCATCAGCTTCATTTTTTCCCGCACCAGGTTGAGGAAGTCCATGGCGTCCAGTTCTTCCTCGCCGCGGCTCTTGCGGATGGTGTTCAGCGCCGCCTTCAGAAAGTACAGGTTGCTGACGCCCGGGATCTCCACGGGGTATTGGAACGCCAGGAAGATGCCATTACGCGCGCGGTCTTCGGGCGACATTGCCAGCAGATCCTTGCCGTCGTAGATCACTTCGCCGGCTGTGACGACATACAATTCGCGCCCCGCCAGCACCTGCGCCAGCGTGCTCTTGCCGGAGCCGTTCGGTCCCATGATGGCGTGGACCTCGCCCGCCTCGACGGTGAGGTCGATGCCTTTCAGGATTTCGCGGCCGGCTACTTCCGCATGGAGATTTTTGATTTCTAGTAGTGCCATTCGATGGTTGATTCCTTCGTCATTGCTCAAGCAACCGCTCTCTTACGTTCGCGGCTCCGATGTCGGATTGTCTTACCCGACACTTCCTTCGAGACTCACTCCGAGCAGCTTCTGGGCCTCCACGGCGAACTCCATGGGAAGTTCGCGGAAGACTTCCTTGCAAAATCCGTGCACGATCATGGAGACCGCGTCCTCGGTCGAAATGCCGCGCTGGCGGCAGTAGAAAATCTGGTCTTCCCCAATCTTCGACGTGGAGGCTTCGTGCTCCACCTGCGAAGACGTGTTCTTCACTTCCAGGTAGGGGAACGTGTGCGCGCCGCACTTGTCGCCCAACAGCATGGAGTCGCACTGAGAATAGTTGCGCGCGCCGGTGGCCGATTTCAGAATCTTCACGCCGCCGCGATAGGTGTTCTGCCCGTGGCCGGCGGAGATGCCTTTCGAGACGATGGTGGAAGTGGTGTTCTTCCCGATGTGAATCATTTTGGTGCCGGTATCGGCCTGCTGGTAATTGTTGGTCAGCGCCACCGAGTAGAACTCGCCCACCGAATTGTCGCCTTGCAGGATGCAACTCGGATACTTCCAGGTGATGGCCGAGCCGGTCTCCACCTGGGTCCATGAAATCTTGGAATTGACACCGCGGCAAGCGCCGCGCTTGGTGACGAAGTTGTAGATGCCGCCTTTGCCTTCCTTGTCGCCGGGATACCAGTTCTGCACGGTGGAGTACTTGATCTGCGCGTTATCCAGCGCCACCAGTTCCACTACGGCCGCGTGCAACTGGTTGGTGTCGCGCATCGGGGCCGTGCAGCCTTCCAGGTAGCTGACGTAGGCGCCTTCATCGGCGACGATCAGGGTGCGCTCGAACTGCCCGGTGTCCTTGGCATTGATGCGGAAGTAAGTGGAAAGCTCCATCGGGCAGCGCACTCCCTTGGGCACATAGCAGAAGGAGCCATCGCTGAAAACCGCGGAGTTGAGCGCCGCAAAGAAGTTGTCGGAAGTGGGAACCACCGAACCCAGGTATTTCCGCACCAGGTCGGGATGCTCGCGAACGGCCTCGGAGAACGAGCCGAAGATGATGCCCATGTCGTTGAGCTTGGCTTTAAAGGTGGTGGCCACCGACACGCTGTCGAAGACCGCGTCCACAGCGACGCCCGCCAGGATGGCCTGTTCCTGCAATGGAATGCCGAGCTTGGCGTAGGTCTTCAATAGCTCCGGGTCCACGTCATCCAGGCTCTTGGGTCCGTCCTTTTTGGCTTTGGGCGATGAATAATAAATGATGTCCTGGTAGTCGATCTTGGGATAATGTACGTTTGCCCAGGTAGGCTCTTTCATGGTGAGCCAGTGACGGTAGGCTTTCAGCCGCCATTCGAGCAGCCACTCCGGCTCGTTCTTCTTGGCGGAAATCAGCCGGACAACGTCTTCGCTCAGCCCGCGGGGAATGGAATCGGCTTCGATGTCCGTGACGAAGCCCCACTTATATTCCTGATTCGCAAAGGTCTCGATGGTATTGGTGGTTTCACTCACCGGATTGGACTCCTAAACTGTTGGCCTGATTCCACATTAGCTAATCCATACTTTTTAGTCAAGATTACGCATTTAATGGATGCGGCAAGGGGGCGAATGGGTGCAGGGGCGGGGCGAACTGACGGAAAGAATGGGGCCGCGGCTGGCGTGGGCCTTGCAGAGCGATGCAGCGCCGGTGACATTCGACAATGGGCTGTATGAGTTGGCACGGAAAAGGGGCTAGACCGCAGTGATTCCAGGGTAGGGACACCGGCGCCATGGCCCTTTGGGCCAACGGTGGCCTGCCAGTTAGAATAGGCTTTGCCCGTATTCACCCCCGCCCGCCCCTGGTTCCGCATCGCGCTGCTGCTCTATGGCGCTCTCAACGCCATCCTCTATGCCGGCCTGCTTCCGCTTTGGGAGGGCTTCGATGAGCCCTTCCACTACGGGTATGTGCAGGAGCTGAGCCGGCGCGGCGCTTTGCCGGTGCTGGGAAAGACCGTGCTCTCCGAGGAGGTGGTGCGGTCGCTCGATCTGGTGCCGGCCGGCTACGCGGTGGCCCGCAACGTGGGACGGGGGGTGGTTTTCGGCGACTATTTTCGGATGCCGGCAGAGCAGCGCCGGGACCTGCGGCGGCGGTTGGAGCAGATCGACCCGGCCAGCGCGGCGGGCGATTCGCAGAGCCCCAATTACGAGAGCAATCACCCGCCCCTGGCATACGCCTTGCTGGCCCCGTTCGATGCGCTCTGGGCCTCAGTCCCGCTGCCGGCGCGCGTGCTGCGTCTGCGCCTGCTGGGTGCGCTGGCGGCGGTTCTGCTGCTGTGGTTCGCCACATTGCGGCTGTGCGCGCTGCTGGAATTACCGGAATCCATCCCGCTGGCGGTGATGTTTGTGGTGTTCTCGTCGCAAATGTTCTACGGGGCGGTGTGCCACATCGCCAACGACTGGCTGGCAGTGCCCCTCTTCACGCTGGTTCTGAGCCAAGCCGTGGCGCTGTACCGCCAGCCGCGGCCGGCAACCGGCATCCGGCTGGCCCTGGCGCTGGCGGCCGGCCTGCTCACCAAAGCATATTTTCTGGCCGCGGTTCCATTCGCAGCCGGAGTGGTTGCGCTGTGCTGTTGGCGGCGGAAGCTCCCGTGGACCCAAGGCGCCCTGTCCATGGCTCTGGCGCTGGCCATCGCCGCACCCTGGTACATCCGCAACCTGGCGCTTTACCAGAACCTCCCCGGCATGCAAGAGACCATGGGAGGCACGCCGTTTGGCGAGCTGGTCCGCGCGGCCGCTCACATTCCCTGGCTGAACGCCGTGCTGGTTACCGCGCGCACCAGCCTGTGGACGGGAAACAACTCGCTGTGGGCGCTCAGCCGCAACACCACCCGTGTGATGCTCGGGTTATTGATGGCCGCCCTGTGCGTCTATCTATGGCGCGCCGTGCGCGGCCGCGTGGGTGGCGCCGAGGGTGTGGTTCTTGCCGGCACGCTGTGCTACACCGCCGCACTGGTTTACCGCACGGTGCTGACCTATTGGTCCACCCGCGGCTTGGGAATCTCGCCGGCTCCCTGGTACGTGCAGGTCCTTCTGGCGCCCGGTCTGTGCCTGCTGTTCCTCGGGCTGTCGCAAAGCGGGTGGGCGGGACGTGCCTTGTGGCTTGCCACGGTGTGGACGTGGACCTACGTAATCGCGATCAGTTACGGCGTTAAGCTGATCCCTTTTTATGCAGGATTCACCACCGGCAACGCCCATCTCTCCGACCTTCCGGCCTGGTACGCGCGGTTTCTCTCCGGCTCCTACGGCACTTTGGACACCGCCGTCCTGCTTCCGCCGGGTGTGTTGCTCGAGATGACGGCCTCGGTTGTAACAATGGCTGTCACGCTGGCAGCGGCACTTTCCGTATTTTTTTGTTGCCCCCTTCGCCGTTTCGTTGGACACTGAAAGATTAGATCTGGCCTAAAGGAGCGAAACAAGAATTGGAACGAAACGGCCGCAAGGGCTCGCTGGTAATGGAGCCGACGGAACGCTGGACACCACAACGGGCGAGCGAACTCTATGATGTCGCCAGTTGGGGCAAGGGATATTTTTCGGTTGGCGACAACGGCCACGTCCGCGTGCACCCGGAAAAGGACCCCGCGCGGTCGATTGATCTCAAGGAGCTGATCGATACGCTGGTGCTGCGCGGCATCGGCCTCCCCATCCTGGTCCGCTTTGCCGATATTCTGAAGCACCGTCTCGGAGAACTGCACGGCGCATTTGCAACCGCCATTGCGGAGCATAAATACCAGGGCGGCTATTGCTGCGTCTACCCCATCAAGGTGAACCAGCAGCGGACGGTGGTGGAAGAAGTCCTGGAATTCGGTAAGCCGTTCCATTTCGGGCTGGAGGCCGGCTCCAAGCCCGAGTTGATGGCCGTGATGGCCCTGGCCGACAACGACACTCCCATTATCTGTAACGGCTTCAAAGACGACGAATACATAGAGATGGCCATGCTCGCCCAGAAGCTGGGGCGCACCATCATCCCGGTGGTCGAAAAGTACACCGAGTTGCACCTGATCCTCAAGTACAGCCAGAAGGTGGGTGTGAGGCCGCGCATCGGGCTGCGCGTAAAGCTGGCCAGCCGCGGTTCGGGCAAGTGGAAATCGTCGGGCGGTTACCGCTCCAAGTTCGGTTTGTCGGCCACGGAAGCGATGCGCGCCTTGCAGGAGCTGAAGGACGCCGGCATGGCCGATTGCCTCAACCTGCTGCACTTCCACCTGGGCAGCCAGATCACCAACATCCGCCAGATCAAAGGCGCGGTGAATGAAGGCGTGCGCGTCTATGTCGATCTGGCCCGGACCGGCGCCGGCCTGCAGTTCCTCGACGTCGGCGGCGGCTTAGGCATCGATTACGACGGCTCGCAGACGGATTTCGAATCCAGCGTCAATTATACCCTGCAGGAATACGCCAACGACGTCATCTACCACGTGCAGAACGTTTGCGACGAGGTCAACGTGGCGCACCCCAATATCATCACCGAGAGTGGCCGCGCCATTGCCGCGTATCACAGCGCCCTGGTCTTCAATGTCCTGGGAGTATCCGGCATGGGCGATACCGATGTGGCGCCCGAAACGCCCGCGGATGCCGAGCAGCCCCTCATCGACCTGCAGGAGACGCACCGCTCGCTCACCGCCAGGAACCTGCTCGAAAGCTATCACGACGCGCAGCAGGCCCTCGACCAGGCCCTCAACCTGTTCAGCCTCGGCTATCTATCGCTCGAACAGCGCTGCGTCGCCGAGAATCTTTACTGGGCGATCTCGCGCAAAATCCAGAGCCAGGCGCGGCAACTCGACTATTTCCCCGAAGAGCTGGAGGGCATTGACGCCATGCTCTCCGATACCTACTTCTGCAACTTCTCGCTCTTCCAGAGCATGCCCGATAGCTGGGCCATCAAGCAGCTCTTTCCCATCATGCCCATCCACCGGCTGGAAGAGGAACCCACGCGCCCGGCCGTGCTGGGCGACATCACCTGCGATTCCGACGGCAAGGTGGACGCCTTCATCGACCGCCGTGACGTCAAGCGCACCCTGCTGCTGCATACGTTCAACGGCGGCGATTATTACCTCGGCGCTTTTTTGCTGGGCGCGTACCAGGAAATCCTGGGCGACCTGCACAACCTGTTCGGCGACACCAACGCCGTGCACGTCCGTTTGGGACCCGCCGGCGATGTGATCCTCGATTCCGTGATCAAGGGCGATACCGTCCGCGAGGTTTTGAACTACGTGCAATTCTCATCCGATGGCCTGGTGCAGACGCTGCGCAAGGATGTAGAGACGGCACTGCGCGAAGGGCGGCTTACGTATGAGGAAAGCGGCGCGCTGCTGAAGTTCTACGAAGAGGGGCTGCACGGGTATACGTACCTGGAGGACGTGCACGAGCAATAAAGTGAGGCGGACGCCCTCGTCCGCGCGCGACCCCCTGGTCGCGCTCTTGCGCTCATTGTCATCGCCAAGACGAGCCTTAGTGTAATTACTTCTTCACCGCACATCCTCGAACATCGGCTTCCCCTCCCGGTAGGGAGCCAGCCGCACCGGCATCGCGTCCGGCTCCAGCAGCCACGCCGTCCGGTTGGGATAGTAAGCCCGCAGCTTCTCGTTTTCGGTTCCCAGGTCCAGCGCCATCACCACCGGCGCGGCATCGATATCGGCCGCATTGTGGACCCACTCGTGATACCGGTGGAATTCGCCGTAGCGCACGAAGACCAGCTTCGTCCCGGGCAGTTCCGCGAGCCGGTGTTCGATGCCCGCTCGCCCTTCGGGATCCCCGAAGTTCACGAAATCCCAGGTTTCGTAGGGCCGCATGGCCAGAAAAATGTTCTTGTCCGCCAGGGCGTGCAATCCATACCAGAACAGAAAGTGCGCGCCCACCAGGACCAGCACCAGCCTCCCCGCTTGCGGGCTCATCTTGCTCAAACGCTCGAGCCCCGTCACCGCCATCAGGACGAAGAGGCAGGCCACGCCCGCTACGTACTGCGGGAAGAAGTACGGATAAAAGTTGGTGCCCAGACTGAACAGGAAAACGGTCCCGGTCGCCCACGCGAAGCGGAATTCCCGCAACGCCGGCAGGAAAAACGCCAATGCCACGTAGAGCGGGGCCACCAGAAAGAAACGGTAGAAGCGCACGCGCGTGCCCCAGCGCTCCAGATATCGGCCCACGGTTTCGGGCTCATCGCCGTGCTCCGCCGCCTGGCCTTCGGCGGTCAGTCTCTGTTGCGTGGTCAGCTCGCGATGCGGCACGGGGTTCGGCTGCCAGGTGAAGGTGGTCGGCACGCCGTATTGATAGCGGCTCTCGGCGTAAGGGATGGTGGACCAGCTCCCGGTCACGGCTTTCGCCTGTAGCAGCGTCAGCGCCACGGCCGGGAGCATCGCCAGCGCCGCCACCGGCGCAATCCGCGCCAGCCGCCTCCACGCCGCGGGGCGCACCAGGAAGACCGCCGCGCTCAAGCACAGGAAAATCGATTCGTAAGGCCGCGTAAGCAGGTGCATCCCCAAGCCCGCACCCAGCAGGACGGCGTCGCGCCGCCGCGGTTCCTTTTGCAATCGTGGCAGCGCCCCGAACACCAGGCAGCCCGCCGCGGCCGTCACCGCGCCGCCCCAGTAGATGTTCATCCACTCGTTGAGCGGCCCGAATTCGCACACCGCCAGCAAGCCACCCACCAGCGCCCAGCCCGGCGTGGTCCACCCGCGCAGCATCCAGTAGCACAATGCGCAGAAGGCTCCCGCGCCCAACAGCACGCCGGCCCACGGATGGCCGAATACCAGCCATCCCAGCGCCAGCACCAGTCCCTGTCCGGCGGGATAGATGGAACTGTATTTGGGCTCCTGCAGCACAAACACCGTCTCGAAAAACCGGTGCATGGGATGCATCGGGTTGGCCAGGCGGAAGTGCCGCAACGTATCGGCCAGCAGCAGGTACCCATAGTCGTCTGCCCCGCCGGGCACTGGCGCGGGAAACTTAGGCAGCAGCGCCAGCCGCAGCGCGATCGGCGTTACGAAGAGCAACAGCATGACCCAGCCGGTCTTTTCCGCGAACCGCGCGGCCGCCGGACCCAGCCCGGCGCGCGCCACCATCAACAGGATCAGCAGGCAGACCAGCGCCAGTTCCAGGAAGTCGCTAGCGCCGAACCCGAGAGGGTTGTGCATCGGCAGGAACGAGCGAAACCAGTCGAACAGGAACATGGGCCAGCTTCTATTCTCACGCATCGCTCGAAGCGGCCGGAGTCCCGGCCTCACCTCGGAGCGAATTCTGTTAAGCTGGCGCCAAATGCCGAAGGTCGTCGGCAGACTGGCCGGTCTTCTTCTTACGCTATGCGGACTGCGCGGTCTGGGCGCGGAAACCCTGGAGGATGCCTTGCGCGCGGCGGGGGTGCCCACCGGCCGCTTCGCGGCGTCGGAGTTGAGCCGGACGATCACCAGCTACGCGATCTCGAAGGAGGAACCTTTTCTCCTGGCACTCCAGCCCTTGTTCGGCGTGACAACCATCGCGGAGCTCGTCAGCGGGAAACCAGATGCCGCCTTCGGACCGGCGAGCCGGCGTCGGCCCAACTGATCAGTCCCCTGTCAGCCGCTGGCGCCAATATCCGGGGCGCCTCCTGCCGTGTGCGACGGCAATCACTTCGAGAGAATCCTCCACCACACGGAAAATAACCAGATACGGAAAATGTGGCAATCGGATTCGACGGGTTCCAGCCCCGAACGGCGGGTAGGTTCCAGGCTGCTGCGAGATTCTCTCGATGGCCCAGTCCAACTCGTCCAGAAATCGCCCGGCCGCGGATTCGCTCCGCTCACCGTACCAGGCAAACGCCGCTACCGCCTCCGCCAGCGCCGCTGGATGAAGGCGAACCGGTCTGGCTGTCACACCCCCTGCCGGCTCCGCAACCGCCGTCTTGCCTCATCCCAGGTAATCAGTTCGACCGCACCGGAATCGATCTCCCGCAGACGGCTGGCGATCTCCTCCCGCCACCGCTCTTCCGCATCCGGGTCGCAGGCCTCTTCCAGACTGGCCAAAAGAGACCCCGCCAGAGCGGCACGGCCGGCTGGAGGCAAGTTCAACGCATCGCGAAAAAGATCGTCGACTCCTCTCGCCATGTTCCTATTCTAGTCCACTCTGCTCCACGCTGCACTCGGGCATGTCCTTCTCCCATAGCTCTCTGCACGACGTTCCGCCCGCGCCAGAGTTATAATTGAAAGGACAGTGAACTGGGTCACATTCCGCAGAAGGATTCCTCATCCATGTCAACTTTAGAAGTGTCCCCGGTGGAAGCTCAGCCGGGCCAACCGAGCAAGCCTGTTGTCAACGACTTCAGCATTCAGATAGCCACCGTCAACGGGTCGGGCAGCCAGACTGCCAATAGCGTCCTCATGCGCTCCCTGTTCCAGATGGGTATTCCGGTTTCAGGGAAGAACATGTTCCCCTCGAACATCGCCGGCCTGCCGACCTGGTTCACCATCCGCGCCAGCAAGTATGGCTACATCGGCCGCCGCAAGGAAGTCGACATCCTGGTCGCCATGAATCCCGAAACCGCGCGTGAAGACGTCATGAAGCTGGACGGCGGCGCGGCGGTGGTTTATGACGAGCCGCTCAAGCTCAACGAGCTGCGCAGCGATCTGCACTTCTTCCCCATCCCGTTCGACAAGCTGGTTGCCCCGGTCTGTCCCAACGCCAAGCTGCGCAAGCTGGTCCGCAACATGATCTACGACGGCGTGGTGGCGCGGCTTTTGTCGATCGATATGGAAGAGGTCTATACGGCGCTCAAGAAGCAGTTCGGCGAGCGTAAGGCCAAAGCCGTCGATCTCAACTGGGGCGCCGCGAAGGCCGGCTTCGAATTCGCCGCCGGCACGTTCACCGATGGCGTTCCTTACCGGGCGGAGCGAATGAACGCTACCGCCGGCAAGATCATCATCGACGGCAATGCGGCCTGCGCCCTGGGCGCGATGTTCGCCGGCGTCACGGTGGTGACCTGGTATCCCATCACGCCGTCGTCGTCGCTGGTCGAATCGCTGATCGGCTACGCCAAGCGATTCCGCCACGATCCGGATACCGGCAAGGCCACCTACGCCATCGTTCAGGCCGAAGACGAGCTGGCTTCCATCGGCATGGCGCTCGGCGCCGGCTGGGCGGGCGCCCGTTCCATGACCGCTACCGCCGGCCCGGGCATTTCCCTGATGTCGGAGTTCGTCGGGCTTGGCTATTACGCCGAGGTCCCCGCGGTGATTTACGACGTGGAACGCGTCGGCCCATCCACCGGGCTGCCCACCCGCACCCAGCAAGGCGATCTCATGACCACTGCCATGCTCTCGCACGGCGACACCAAGCATCCCCTGTTCTTCCCGTGTTCGCCGGAAGAATGCTTTTCGATGAGCATCGAGGCTTTCGATTTCGCCGAGAAGTTCCAGACGCCGGTCTTCGTTATGACCGATCTCGACCTCGGCATGAACAACTGGATGGCCGATCCGTTCCCCTACCCGGAAAAGCCCATCAACCGCGGCAAGGTCCTCACCGCCGAAGACCTGGACCGGCTGGGCGGCTTCGCCCGATACAAAGATGTGGATGGCGATGGCGTCGGCTGGCGCACACTTCCCGGCACCCCTCGGGCCAGCGCCGCCTGCTTCACGCGCGGCAGCGGCCACAACGAAAAGGCGCAGTACTCCGAGCGCGAGGACGACTATAGCAACAACATGGACCGGCTGGCCCACAAGTTCGAAGTCATGCGCCAGTACGTTCCCGAACCGGTGGTTTCGATCCCCGAGAATGCCAGGATCGGCTTCGTGGCCTGGGGCACTTCGGATTACGCCGTGCGCGAAAGCTGCGATCAGTTGAAGGCCGAATACGGCATCGAAGCCAGCTACCTGCGGCTCCGGGCGTACCCCTTCACCGGGCATCTGCTGGATTTCATTCGCCGCCACGACCGCGTCTACGTCGTGGATCAGAATCGCGACGGCCAATTGCTGGGCCTGATGCGCCTGGAACTGGATGCCGGGTTGATCGCCAAGCTGCGCAGCGTGCGATATTACGGTGGCCTGCCGCTCGATGCGCGCACCGTCACCGACCACATCGTCGCACAGGAGGGCAAATAGATGAGCGCTACCGTTACTCCCCCGCCCAAGAAGGTCAATCACATAGGCCTCGAAGTGTTGCAGTATAGGGGCGGCAAGACCACCTTGTGCGCCGGTTGCGGCCACAATTCCATCTCCGAGCGCGTCATAGAGAGTTTCTACGAGCTCGGGATTGATCCCTATACCGTCGCCAAGTTCTCCGGCATCGGTTGCTCGTCGAAATCGCCGGCTTATTTCCTCGGCCTATCGCACGGCTTCAACGCGGTTCACGGCCGCATGCCGGCCATCGCCACCGGCGCCATCCTCGCCAATCGCACCCTAATGGGCATCGGGCTCTCTGGCGATGGCGACACCGCCTCCATTGGCATCGGCCAGTTCATGCACCTCATCCGCCGCAACATGCCGATGATCTATGTGATTGAGGACAATGGCGTATATGGGCTGACCAAAGGCCAGTTCTCGGCCACCGCGGATTTGGGCTCGACTTTGAAATCCGGGACTCCAAACAACCTCCCGCCCTTCGATTGCTGCGCGCTGGCTATGAAATGGGGCGCCACGTTCGTCGCCCGCTCCTTCAGCGGCGATAAGAGACAGCTCAGTGCCATCCTCAAGACCGCTATCGCGCATCGTGGCCTTTCGGTCATCGACGTGGTTTCCCCCTGCGTCACTTTCAACGATCACGAGGGTTCCACTAAGAGCTACGTCTACGTGAAAGAGCACGACGAGGTATTGCAGGAACTGGACTTTGTCCCTTCGTTTGAGGATATTACAGTGGATATACCGGAGGGAGAAGTGATGGACGTCCAGATGCACGATGGCTCGCATCTGCGTCTCCGCAAGCTGCAGCGTGATTTCGATCCCACCGATCGATTCAAGGCGCTGATGGCGCTGGAAGAAGCCCAAGCCAGGGGAGAAATCCTGACGGGCGTTCTATATCTGGATACGACGAAACCGACCTTTCTAGAACTACTAGATCTAACAGAGCAGCCGCTGGCTACGCTGCCGGAATCCAGAGTTCGGCCGTCAAGTACTGTCTTAGACCAGGTTATGGACGAGCTACGTTAACCCTTTACCCCCAAAATAGCGTAACAATACCATCGCATCCGGATTGCTTTAATGTGTCGGTGATGATAGAATCGACACCGGTCTGTCATCCTCCGAGACAGATTGCAGTAGAATTTCATGCCCCACGCCACCCTAGGCGCGGGGCTTTTTTTAGCTAATTCGCTCAGTGGGCCCCTGGTTCGCGCGGGACGCCCTCGTCCCGCAGACGTGGGCCGATTGAGAGATCCAGCTAATTCGCCGGCTCATGGCGCGTCCAGTAAATGTATGAGCTTGGTACCATGAAAGCGGTAATGGCTGCTCAGCAAGAACCGGCCCAACTTTCCGCCGCCGATCTGGAGCGGGCCTTTCGGGAGCACCACGCTCAGGTGTTTCGCGCCGCTTTCCGGGTGGCCGGCAATGCCGGCGATGCCGAAGACGTGCTGCAGACCGTATTCCTGCGGCTCCTCAAACGCGACCCCGGAGCGGAGCCGGTTGGCAACATGGCCAGCTTTCTGCACCGCGCGGCGGTGAACGCGGCGCTCGACCTGGTGAGGTCCCGGCAGAATATCCGCAATGTGCCGCTGGATGAAATGGAGCCGGTGCTGGCCGAGTCGGTCCATCGGAACCCCGACCGCGTACACCATTCGGGCGAGATCCGCGACTGGCTGCGCGGCGCCCTGGCCCGGCTCAATCCTAGGATCGCCGAAATGTTTATGCTCCGTTTCTTTGAAGGCAAGGACAATCCCGAGATTGCGCGACTGCTGTCGACTACGCCCGGCACCGTCGCGGTGACCTTATCGCGCACGCGGGACCGCCTGGAAAAGGAATACCGAGCTTATGTGGGAGGAGTAGCATGACCCCCGAATTCAATCCCATGGACCCCGTTCTGGAGCAGGCCGTGCTGGAAATCCGCGATGAAAATATCGATCCGGCGGTCGTCGAAGCCGCCGCCGCCCGCGTCTGGGCGAAGATCGCGCCCGCCAGCCACATCCGCGGCTGCGCCGATTTCCAGTCGCTGATCCCGGACTATCGCGCCGGCCGGCTGACGCAAGCGCGGGCGCTGCTGCTCAAAGACCATCTCAACCAGTGCGTGGCCTGCCGCCACGTGTTTGATGGCCGCGCGGTTGAGGGCAAGGTAGTGCCCATCGCGGCTCCGCGCCCGGCCGGCCGTTCCATGCTCACCATGCGGTGGGCGGCCGCGGCGGTGCTGGCGGTGGCGGGTGTGTCGGTATGGCTGTTGGTCAATCAGTCCGGAGGCCACACCGGCCGGGCCATCGTGCAGACCGTCAACGGGACGCTGTTTGTAGTTTCCGCCGATGGCATCCAGCCGTTGATCAAGGGCCAGGATCTGCCCGGCGGCGTCGAACTGCGCACCGCCAAGGATTCCGACGCCATGCTGGAATTGCGCGATGGGTCGGTGGTCGAAATGCGAGAACGCTCCAGCCTGTACACCACGGTCTCTGGCGGCGATGTGACGGTCCACCTGGGGCGCGGCAGCGTAATCGTTCAAGCCGTGCACCGGCGCGACGGCCATCTCTATCTCGAGACCGCCGATTGCCGCGTTGCCGTCACCGGCACGCTGTTCGGCGTTACCGCGGGCCTCAAGGGTTCGCGCGTTTCGGTGGTGCAAGGCGAAGTCCACGTCACTGAGGACAACCGGGAGAAGATTCTGCATGCGGGCGACCAGGCCGTCACCGGCCTTTCGGTGGAACCGGAATCGATCAGCGATGAAATCTCCTGGAGCCGCAACCGCGACAAGCTGCTGAAACAGTTGACCGACCTTCGCAACAGCCTGGGCCAGTTACGCATGCCGGCGCTGCGCTATTCCAGCTCGCTGCTGGGACGGCTGCCCGCCGGGACGGTGCTGTACGTCAGCATTCCGAACCTTTCGCAATACCTGGCCGATGCGCAATCCACGGTGGGGAAGAAGCTGGCGTCGAGCCCCGAACTCGAAGCCTGGTGGGCCGGGCATGGCAGCCGTGTGGGCGCGGTAATCGAAACCCTTCGCCAAGGCAGCGAGTATTTGGGCGACGAAATCGACATTGTGAGCGTGGCGGGCGTGCCGTCGCCGGTGGTGCTGGCGGAGCCGCGGCGCGAGGGCCTCGCGGAATTCCTGCGCCAGAAGGGCCTGCCGCTCGCCGTCGAATCGCGCAAGGGCCTGCTGCTGGTTGGAGAACCCGGCGCGGTGGAAACCATCGCCGCCCAGATGGATTCCGGTTTTGCCTCCACCACGCTCTATGGCCACATCGCGGAATCCTACCGCCAGGGCGCGGGCCTGCTGGTCTGCGCCGATCTTTCGCAGATGCACACGCCGTTTGAGGGCGCGCGTTATTTTGTGGCCGAGGAGAAGCAGGCCGCCGGCCGCATGGTGGCCAGCGCCGCGCTGGGCTTCGATGGCCCGCGCACCGGCATGGCCGCCCTGCTGGCCGAGCCTTCGCCGATGGGCTCGCTGGATTATATTTCGCCGGACGCCACGGCGGTGCTGGGCTTCGTTGTGAAAAGCCCGGAGGCCATTTTGGATTTCGCCGTGGCGGCGCGGCAGGGGTCGCTCTCGACCGCTCAGAAGTCGCTTGACGACGAAGGCCGCGAGGACGGCTTCGACGTCCGCAAAGAATTTTCCGCCAGCCTGGGCGGCGAGTTTGCGCTGGCCGTCGACGGCGCGGTGATGCCGGTGCCGTCGTGGAAGCTGGTGGCCGAAGTCTACGATCCGCAGCGCTTCCAGGCGACTCTGCGGAAGCTCGTCGAGGCCCATAACAGTGAAGCCGCCAAGGCCGGCCAGCAACCTCTGCGCACCGCCGAAGAGACCTTCGAAGGCCACACTTACTACATGATTGCGGCTCCCAATCCCAGCCCGCTGCTGGAAGCGCACTACACTTTCGACCAGGGTTACCTGATCGCCGGTCCGACGCGAGCCCTGGTGGCGCATGCCCTGCAAGTGAAAACGGCCGGCACTTCCATTAAGCATTCGGCGCGTTTTCTGGAATTGACGCCGCGCGACCAGCACGTGAACTTCTCGGTGGTGATTTACCAGAACCTGGGCACTACGCTGGCGCCGTTTGCCGCGCTGGCCGGGGCCTTCCTGCCGCCGGGAGCGGCCGGCCGCGGGAATCCACTGCAAGGTCTGAATGACGTCAAGCCCGCGCTGTATGCCGTATACGGCGAGCCCGACCGCATCACCATGACGGCCAACGGGGACGTGCTTGGCTCCACGCTGACGAACCTGATGAGCGGCAACCTGCTCGGCATGGCGGGACTGCCCATCAACCAAATGTTCGGAACACGCGCGTCGAGGATACCGTATCCTTCAAAGTGATGGCTCCGGTAATCGAACTCGACGGCCTGGAGGTGCGCTTCGGGGATCGCGTCATCCTCAATAAGCTGAACGCGGCGCTCACCGGAAGGTCGGTGGGGCTGCTGGGGCCGAACGGGGCGGGAAAGTCGACGCTCATCAACACGCTGCTGGGCTTCCACCAGCCGCACTCCGGCACGGCGCGGATTCTGGGCCACGATGTGCGGACCGAGGCACGGGCAGTCCGCTCGCTCATCGGCTACATGCCGGAAAACGATGCTTTCGTGGCGGGCATGAGCGGCGTGCACTTCGTCAGGCTGATGGCGGAGCTCGCCGGGCTTCCGGCCGCGCACGCCCTCGAGCGCGCCCATGAGGCCTTCTTTTACGTCGGACTGGGCGAAGTGCGATACCGCGCCGTGGGCACCTATTCGCTGGGGATGAAGCAGGCTGCCAAGCTCGCCCAGGCCATCGCGCACGGCCCCAAGCTGCTCTTTCTGGACGAGCCGACCAATGGTCTGGACCCGCCGGCGCGCGCCCGCATGATCCAGCTCATCCAGGAAATCCGCGATCGCGGCGATCTCCACCTGCTGCTCTCTTCGCACCTGCTGCGCGACGTGGAAGACTGCTGCGACCAGGTTCTGATTCTCAAGGACGGCAATGTGGCGGCATTCTGCAACCTGGAGGAAGAGCGCCGCGCCAACCGCCGGTTCCTGGAATTGGAAACGCGCGGCGAAAACAACGGCAGCTTTCTGGAGGCCCTGGAGAAGCTGGGCTGCGAGACCGCGCCGGGCGCGCAGGGCCGCGTGAAGCTGATCCTGCCGGATTCGCTCGAAGTGCGGCGGCTCTATGAGATTGCAGCCGACCAGAACGTGCAGATCCGCCGGCTCAACCGCAAGCGCGACTCGCTCGAAGACATTTTCCTCAAAGCCATGGAGGCGCCCAATGGCCGCCTATAAGAAAACTCCGCAGCCTCGTGGCGCACGCACTCTTGCGTGCCGCGTCGACACTTGTGTCGACGCTCGGCGGGCGTCCTCAACAGCCTCAACCCGACCGGAGGCCTCCGATGGCCGTCTATAAGAAAACCTACCGCCCCTACGAAGGCGAGCTGACGTCTTCGTGGTCGCGGTTCCTGGTGATTCCGCGGTACGCGTTCGCCGATTTGCGCAGCTCGCGGTTCCTCTCGCTATTCTTCATCGGCAGCTTCATCTACCCGGTGATCTGCGCGCTCATCATCTACGTGCAGCACAATGCCAGCGCGCTCGGGTTGCTGGGCGTGCAGGGCGCCCGGGGCTTGATCTCCATCAACGTGACGTTCTTCATGAACCTGCTCGGCTGGCAGAGCATGCTGGCGCTGTTCCTGGCGGCGTTCGTAGGGCCTGGGCAGATCTCGCCGGACCTGGCCAACAACGCGCTCTCGCTTTACCTGGCGCGGCCCTTCTCGCGAGTGGAGTACGTGCTCGGCAAGATGTCGGTGCTGGCGGTGTTGATGTCGCTGATGACCTGGGTGCCGGGCCTGCTGTGCTTCGGCTTGCAGGGCTACCTGGAAGGCTGGCAATGGATGCGGGACAATGCGCGCCTGGCCTTCGGCACGTTCTTCAGCGCCTGGATCTGGATTCTGATTCTGGCGCTGCTGGCGCTGGCGCTTTCCGCCTGGGTGAAGTGGAAGCCGGCGGCGGGCGGCCTGATGTTCGGGGTCTTTTTCGTGGCGGCGGCCTTCGGCGCCGTGATCAACGGCGTGCAGCGCACCAGGTGGGGCAGCCTGTTCAACATCAGCCATCTCATCGGCTCGGTCTGGGTGCAGCTCTTCGAGGGCTCCAACAGAACCACCAACGGCGCGGTCTTCTTCCGCGTGACGCCAGGCGAGGGGCTGCCGCTATGGTGCTGTTGGATCGCGCTCGGCGTGCTCTGCCTGATCTGCCTCTACATGCTGGCCCGTAAGATCCGCGGAGCGGAGGTGGTGCGGTGAGCCAAACCCAAATCACCTTCGCCAACGTATCCCGCTTCTACGGAGAAGTGCTCGGCATCAACAACGTCAGCCTGTCGATTCCGCCGGGCATCACCAGCCTGGTGGGCCCCAATGGATCGGGCAAGACCACGCTCATGAATCTCATGACCGGGTTGATCCGGCCGACCCAAGGCGAGATCAGCGTGCTGGGCGTCGCGCCCGACCATCCCGAGCGGCTCTGCCGCATGGTCGGCTACTGCGCGCAATTCGACGCTTTTCCCAAGGGCCTCACCGGACACCAGTTCATCTATTGGTTCCTGCGCATGCACGGGATGAGCCACGCCGAGTGCGAAGAAAAAACCGACGCCGCGCTCGAGCGCGTGAACATGACGCCGGCCGGGAATCGCCAGGTAGGAGCTTATAGCAAAGGCATGCGGCAACGCATCAAGCTGGCCCAGGCCATTGCGCACGACCCGCAAGTGCTGGTGCTCGACGAGCCGCTCAACGGCTTGGACCCCATGGCCCGCGCCGAAACCATCGCGCTGTTCCGCGACTGGGGCGCAAAGGGGCGGTACGTCATCGTATCCAGCCACATCCTGCATGAAGTGGACCAGATTTCCGACCAGGTGATCCTGCTGAGCCAGGGCTACGTGGTGGCGGAAGGGCAAATCCAGGGCGTTCGTAGCGAGGTAAAGGAGCAGCCCATGCAGATTCTGGTGCGCTGCGACAACCCGGGCGGCCTGGCGGCGCGCCTGTTCCAGGATCGCCACATGGTGGAAGCCAAGATCAGCAACGACCGCAAGGGCCTGTTGCTGCGCACCAACGATGCCGACAGCTTCTATTTGCTGCTAAACCGCGTGGTGCTTGAATCCGGCCTGGAAGTGGAATCGGTGGCGCCGGCCGATGACGACGTGAACTCGGTGTATCAGTACCTGATCGGCGCCGATGGAGGCGCGGTATGAGTCCTTTGTGGCTAAGGCAGATCGGCGCGGTCTTGCGGCTGGAGCTGAAGAAGACTTTCTTTTCCAAGCGCGGCTGGTGGATCTACTGCCTGGCCCTCGGGCCGGTGGTGATCACCCTGCTGCACTGGTTGTTCGAACTCCGCCAGGGCCCCGAGCATCACCATACGCTCGGCGATGACAGCACGATCTTCGCGGCCCTGTTCCTGTTTTTCTACCTGCGAGCCACCATCTTTTTCGGCTGCATGGGAATTTTCTCCAACCTGTTCCGCGGGGAGATGCTGGAGAAGACCCTGCACTATTACTTCCTGACGCCCATGCGGCGGGAGTTGCTGGTGGCGGGCAAATATCTGGCGGGCCTGGCGGTGGCCCTCACGTTGTTCGTGGGCAGCACCGCGGCGGCATTCCTGACGTTGAGCCGCCACTTCGGCCCGGCCTGGAGCGACTACTTGTACCACGGCCCGGGCCTGAGCCAGCTCGGCAGCTACATGCTGGTGGCGGCGCTCGGCTGCGTAGGCTACGGCGCGGTATTTCTGATGTGCGGGCTGCTGTTCCGCAACCCGCTGATTCCGGCGGCGGTGGTTTTCGTGTGGGAGAACCTGAACCCGTTCCTGCCGGACCTGCTGAAGAAGATCAGCATCATTTTCTACCTGAAGAGCCTGTGCCCGGTGGAAGTCCCGGTCCCGCCGCCATTCTCGGTGATGGTGGTGGAGTCCGACCCGACGCCCATGTGGATCGCCGTCCCCGGACTGCTGGCGGTCGCCGCCATCCTTCTGATTTACTCGGCCATCTCGGCGCGGCAAGCGGAAATCAACTACGGCGAGTAGCTGCCGGAAAATTGCGGCCGGTCATTCCCAAACGAAACGCGGTTACCCGCGTCTGCACACGGCCGTCAGAAATCGCCCGTCCGGGCTCCGATGTTCCTCGAGCATTTCCAGACCGCCATGCTCGGTAAGGAGCCAGCGAAAGGCTTCGGGCGTGTAGGTGTACTGGAAATTCAGGCCGATATGTTCCCCGCGCTGCAGCGGAATCTCCTGGCCGGCAACGGTGGCGGAAAGATCGCGCGCGGCGCGAAAAGAGCGCACGATCAGGTACAGGCCGCTGTGCCGGTCGTCCCGCTTCAACTGGAAGCGGACTTCGCCGTCGTTATCGCGAATGCCCACGCCGTTGAGCAGGGTGGAAAGGAACTGGCGGGCGGCGGGGTTGTCGCGGCGCGCCATGGAAAGTTGCTCGTGGTGGAGTTCGCCGTCGATGATCAGACGGTCCTCCGGCTTCATGCACTGCGCCACGTAGCGGATTTCGGCCAGCGGATCGAAGGAGCCCATGGTATTGCCGCTGAGGATGAACAGGCGCGGCGCTTCGGCGGCATCGGCGGCATAGACCAGATGGATGGGGCTGGAGATATCGGCTTTAATGCCCACGGTTTCGATATCTTCGTCGTCGGCGCCTCCGCAGGCCAGTTCGAGCATGGCCTGGCTGGCATCCACGGGGAAGTAGAGACACTCGCAGCCCGCGTTCTTGAGAGCGGTCATCACCATGCGGTCGCGGGCGCCGTCGCCGGCGCCGAAGCTGATCACCGGAACCCGCCGGGGGAAGTGCTTGGCCAGTGCGCCTGCGTTGGCCGCCAGTTCCTTCCAGGTCTCCCACAGTCCGCCGTAGAGTTCGGCGTGTCCCGTCAGCGCGGCCCATTCGGCGGCCGAGCGCGGGAACCAGAAGAAGAACTTTTCGGGCAGATCGCGCGCCTCGATGGCTTCGGCGAATTCCTGGGCGATATCCGCCTCGGTGAGAACCACTTCAACTTTCATAAGGAACAACCATTATCGCAGGGTGGGGTAAGATGACACAAAGAGGTTCGCAAATGCCATATATACTGAACCATCGAATTTCCATGCTCATGCCGCTTCTGGCCGCGCTTTGCGGCAGCGCCTTCGCGGCCGGCCAGCCTCCCAAGCTGCGGCTGTCGGAAGTACAGGACGTGGCGCCTGCCCGCTACCGCCTGGAGTTGACGCTCGATCCAGCGAAGGACAACTTTAGCGGCGTGATCTCGATCGAAGTGAACTTGAAACAGCCGGCGCAGACCATCTGGCTCAACGCCAATCAGATCGCGGTTGAAGAGGCTTCGGCAACCTCCGCTGGCAAGACCTGGCAGGCGCAGCCCGTTCCGGGAGGAAGCGACTTCGTGGGGCTGGATTTTCACTCCGCGCTCCCCGTGGGCCCGGCCGAACTCACCATCCGCTACCAGGGCAGCGTGCGGCATGGAGACACTTCGGGGATCTTTCGCGCCAGGGACGGCGACAGCGACTACATCTTCACGCAGTTCGAGTCCACCGACGCGCGCGACGCGTTTCCGTGCTTCGATGAGCCGTCCTACAAGACGCCCTGGCAGCTTACACTCCACGTTCCCGCGCAGGACGCGGCCGTCAGCAACACGCCGGTTGCCTCGGAGAAAAGCGAAAACGGCGTGAAGACCTATGTCTTCCGGGAAACCAAGCCGCTGCCCAGCTATCTGGTGGCGCTGGCCGTCGGCCCGTTCGAGTTTGTCGATGCCGGTTTTGCGGGAAAGAATCGAGTCCCGGTTCACATCGTCACGCCCAAAGGCCGGGCCGGCGAAGCGAAATATGCCGCCGAGGTAACCGCCACCATCCTGACGCGCCTCGAACAGTACTTCGGCATTCCGTACCCCTACGAGAAGGCGGACCAGGTGTCGGTTCCCGTCACCGTGGGCTTCGGCGCCATGGAAAACGCGGGGATGGTCACATACGGCCAAAACATCCTTCTGGCGAAACCCGCCAGCGACACTATCCGCCGGCAGCGCGGGTATGCGATCACGGCCGCGCATGAGCTTTCGCACCAGTGGTTCGGCGACTTGGTAACGACGGCGTGGTGGGACGACATCTGGCTGAATGAAGCCTTCGCCACGTGGATGGAATCGAAACTCATCGCTGAGTGGAAACCGGAGTGGAAGACGCGCGTCGAGGATGTGAACTCCAAGCTGGGGGCCGAAGACGAGGACAGCCTGGTTACGGCGCGCAAGATCCGCCAGGCGATCGAGACCAAGGACGACATCGCCAACGCTTTTGACGGCATCACTTATCAGAAGGGCGCGGCGGTGATCGGCATGTTCGAAAGCTGGATGGGCGCGGACGAGTTTCGCAAAGGGGTCCAAAGCTATCTCAACCGCTACGCCTTCAAGAACTCGACCGCCGCCGACTTTCTGGATTCCCTCAGTTCGGCCAGCAAGAAAGATGTCGCCAGGGCCTTCTCGACATTTCTGAACCAGGCCGGGACGCCGGTGGTTTCGGTCGAGCTCGATTGCGCGCAGAAACCTCCGGCGCTGCACCTGGAGCAGTCGCGATTCCTTCCGACCGGCTCGAAAGGGGCGTCCAGCCAGGTCTGGAGCATCCCGCTGTGCATCCGGTATGGCGCCGCAAACAGCCCGGGCGAATGCGCGGTGATGACCGAAGCCAAGTTCGATTGGCCGCTTAAGGGCGCGCGAAGCTGCCCTGCATGGGTGGAAGCCAACGCCGGCGCCAAGGGCTATTACCTGGTGGATTACCGTGGCGGGCTGCTGGCCGCGCTCACCACCGGCGCCGCGGCAGATCTTCAGCCTCCGGAACGCGTCGATCTAATCGGCAACGTAGAGGCGATGTCCGGCGCGGGAAAGGTTTCGGCCGCCGATGCTCTTGGGCTGGTCCAGGTGTTTCACAACGATTCCGAACGCCTGGTGCTGCAAAGAGCGCTCGGAGTGGCACTCTCGGTGCGCCAGGACCTGGTGCCGGAGAGCCTGACGGCCAACTATCAACGGTTCCTGTTGCAGAACTTTCAGGAGCGCGCACGGGAACTCGGCTGGAGCCCCCGGCTCGGGGAAACCGATGATGCCCGGCTGCTGCGGCCGAGCCTGGTGAGCTCCGTGGCCCTCTATGGCGGCGATCGCGATCTGGCGGCGGAAGCCAAAACTCTGGCGGAGAAGTGGTTGGAGGACCACAGCGCGGTTCCTCCGGAGACGGCCGGGGCGGTGCTCAATACCGCCGCAGCGTATGGCGATGTGGCTCTCTTCGACCGGTACCTGGCCGCGTTCCAGAAGACCCAGGACCGACAGGAAAAACAGCGTCTCATTGGCGCCATGAGTTCTTTCCACAATCCAGCCGCCATCACCGCGGGCATGCAGGCCGTGTTGTCGAAAACCATTCCCCTGATGGACGGTTTTTCGCTGCTGTTGTCCGCGGGCCAAAGCTACCCGGACACGCGCAAAATGCCATTCCAGTTCATCCAGGCGCACTTCGACGAGATCATGAAAGACCATCCCAGCGTCTTCGGGAACGATCTGGGCGCCTTCCTGCCCTACTCCGGCGGATCGTTCTGCGACGCAGAATCCAGGCGGGAATTGCAGTCGTTTTTCGGGCCGCTGGTGGACCGGTACGCCGGCGCACCGCGCAATCTGGCGCAGACGCTGGAGGGCATCGATCTGTGCATCGCCAGAAAGATGGCGCAGCAGGACAGCGTGAAGACCTTCCTGGAGAAATACCCGCAGCGGAAGCCATGAAGGACTGCAGGGGCGAGGGCGACAAAATGCACGACGCGCGGACCGATGCGAGCCACGACCGTTAGGGAGTGGTTTCCCAAAAAAGGACAACATCATGCGGTCAAGGCTCTGGCCCTGCTCTAGACTGCGGTCTCCGTCTTATTCAATCTAGTTGCTCGACTGCCAGCTCATCGCCCGCTTGGGTTCCAGAGAGTTCGGCCGTGCCCGCCGGCAGCTCAATTACCGAATGCGCCGGCAGGCATGCCGACATCCGCCACGGCGCGACCGAGTGTCTCACCTTTCGCACCTTGTGCCGCTTGTCCACGTACACCAGGTCAATCGGAAACTTCATGAAGAAGGTGTGGACCGATTCACATGGCACGATCCAAAGCCCGTGTCCCGGTTCCAAACGCCCGTGCTTGAGCAGGCCGGTGCGCCGCTTTTCGCTGGTGTCGGCGAGTTCGATGGCGTCACCCAGGACGGTGCCGCGTGTCTGGTTGCGGATCAAGACTCTCAATCCCGAGAACTATAACACGAGGCTCGTTCGATGGCGCGTGCCCCAAAATGTTCCAAAATGCAAAAGCGCGCCGGAGGGTTCGCCCGCCCGGCGCGCTGCTTGTTTCTCCAGACCCCGATTTACTCCTGGGGCTTGCCCTTGGCCAGCTTCTCGCGTTGCTCCTTGAGCACCGCCCGGCGGCTGAGCTTGATTTTGTTGCCTTCGAGCGCCAGCACCTTTACCAGGATCTGGTCGCCCTCCTTGAGCTCATCGCGCACTTCGCGGATGCGGTTTTCGGCGATCTCGCTGATGTGCAGCAGACCGTCGGTCCCCGGGAAAATCTCGACGAAGGCGCCGAAATCCACCAGCCGGACCACCTTGCCCAGGTAGGTCTTGCCCACCTCGGCGGACGCGGTCAGGTCGGAAATAATCTGGATCGCCTTGTTGGCCGAAGCTTCGTCGGCGGATGCCACGTGAATCGTGCCGTCGTCTTCCACGTCGATCTTCACACCGGTCTGCTCGATGATCCCGCGGATCACCTTGCCGCCGGGTCCAATCACGTCGCGAATCTTGTCCGTCGGAATGTGCAGCGTGTAAATTCGCGGCGCGTACTGCGAAATGTTGGCGTTGGGTTTCGGCTGGGCCTCATACATCTTGTCGAGGATGTACAAACGGCCGCGCCGCGCCTGCTCCAGCGCCTCTTTCAAAATCGCGACCGTCAGGTGCGGGACTTTGATATCCATCTGCAGTCCGGTGATGCCTTCGCGCGTGCCGGCCACTTTGAAATCCATGTCGCCGTAGTGATCTTCGGCGCCCGCGATGTCGGTGAGAATGGCGTATTCCTTGCCTTCCAGCACCAGCCCCATGGCGATTCCGCCCACGTGCGCGGTCATCGGCACGCCGGCATCCATCAGCGCCAGCGATGCGCCGCACGTGGTGGCCTGCGAGCTGGAACCATTGGATTCCAGGATATCGCTGACCACTCGCATGGTGTAGGGGAATTTGTCTTCCCCGGGAATCAGCGCGGCAAGCGAGCGTTCCGCCAGGGCGCCGTGGCCGATTTCGCGCCGGCCCGGACCCCGCATGAATCCCACTTCACCCACGCTGAACGGCGGAAAATTGTAGTGCAGCATGAAGCGCTTGGTGACTTCGCCCGGCTCCAGCAGCTCGATGCGCTGTTCGTCGTCCTTGGTGCCCAGCGTCACCGTCACCAGCGCCTGGGTTTCGCCGCGCGTGAACAACGCCGAGCCGTGCGTGCGCGGCAGAACCCCGGTCTCGATGGTGATGGTCCGGACCTGGTCAAACGCGCGCCCGTCGGGACGCCGGTGGTTGGTCAGCATCTCGTCGCGGAAAATCCGCTCCATCAGCGCCTCGAAGCACTTGCCGGCCTCCGGCCGCTTCTCTTCGGGCTGCGCTTCCGTAACCTTTTTCTTCAAGGCCGAGACCAACGCGTGGCTTTCCATCTTCTCGTGCTTCTCGGTGTTCAGGGCCTCCACCAGATCCTTGCGGACATCCTTCGCGATCTGGTCGTACATCTCCTGGTCAAGCGCCGGCGCGACATACTGGAACTTGGGTTTGCCCGTCAGCTTCACCAGTTGGCGGATGCCGGCGGCAATCTTCTTGCAGCACTCATGGCCGAATTCGATCGCGCCCAGCACCTCGGCCTCGGAAACCTCCTGCGCGCCGGCCTCTACCATCACGATGCCGTCTTCGGTGCCGGCCACCACGATGTTCAGCTTGGATTCGCGGCCTTCCGTATAGGTCGGGTTGGCGATGTACTGGCCGTCTCTTAGTCCGACGCGCACGCCGCTCAACACGTGGTGGAACGGCAGATCGGAGATGGCCAGCGCCGCTCCCGCGCCGCAGATGGCCAGCGAATTGGGATCCTGCTCCGGGTCCGCGGAAATCACCATGGCGATGATCTGCGTCTCGTGCGAGAAGCCTTCGGGGAAGAGCGGACGCACCGGGCGATCGATCAGCCGGCTGGTGAGAGTTTCTTTTTCCGAGGGTCGCCCCTCGCGTTTGATAAAGCCGCCCGGGATTTTCCCGGCGGAGTAAGTGTATTCGCGATAGTCCACCGTCAGCGGGAAAAAATTCGCGTTCGGCTTGGGCTGATCCGACATACATGCGGAGACCAGTACAACTGAATCCCCCGACCGAACGACAACCGCGCCGTTCGCCTGTTTGGCCACTTTCCCCGTTTCCAGGGTTATGATCCGGCCTCCCAGATCTACTTCAACTTTGTGATGCATATTATCCTTCAATCTTCCTGGCCGAAAAACGAATCGTCGTCATTCGACCGATGAGCTTTGGAGTTGACAGGGTGAGTGGTCCGCCGCCGCGGCCGGGCATCAACGCCTCGGCCGGGTTCGGACCCGGATGGTATGGAATCGGAAACGCACAGCTTCCGACGAATGGACTAGCGGCGGATGCCCAGCCGTAGCAGAATCGACTTGTAGCGCTCGGTATCCGTATCGCGCAGGTAGGTCAGAAGCCGGCGACGCTTGGCTACCAGGGTCAACAATCCCTTGCGGGAACCATGGTCGCTCTTGTGCGTCTTGAAGTGCTCTGTCAGCAGCGAAATGCGCTGGCTCAACAGGGCAATCTGTACTTCTGGCGACCCGGTGTCGGTCTTGTGGCGCTGATTCGTGGATAGAATCTGCCGCTTTGCTTCAACAGCCAGAGCCATTCTAGGGTAATGCTCCTTGTCTTCTCTTATTCTCGTTTTGGTACGTCATTTAGGATACCACATGGCCCATTGCGGCTGCTCAGTCCGCCACGTGGCCCGCCTAAAACACCTGGAAGCAGAACGCCTGGGCGGAGCCTTCCGGGCTGAGAGAATACTCGCCGGGTTCCAGGCTCTCATCCACCTCGATCTTCCACAGGCCGTCGGAGCTCAGCTTCGTGACCACGATCCGGATGGCCTGCGGAGGCTTCCTGGCCGGGAAAAAGATCTCGCGGCGCCCATCCTTGATTTCGAGCTTGTAGAGCGCCAGCTTGTCCGGCGCCACCTTACCGGCCTGCATCAGGAAAATCGGCGACGCCAGCGGCGTTTTGGCGGTGGAGTTGGTCCCGTCGATTACGTACGTGGTGTCGTCCTTCTTCTTTTCCTCCTTGGCCAGCACGGCCTCGGTAGGAATCAGGGTGGCGGCGTGCTTCAGATACGGCACGTCGGGTTTGGGCGGACGCGGCCCGTCGTACTTTTGCGCAGTCGCCGCCAAGACCGCGCCGAGACTCAGCCACAGAGCGCGATAAAGCATATGCGATCCGGTCCTAATCTTAACGCGCCCAAGTGGCACTTGCGAAGCCGAAAACGGCCTCCGACGGGAAAACTGCAACTTCGCATTAGCGAATAAAAGACGAAATACGTGCTTCCGGTCGCGATTATGGCACGGCCATCCATGACGCCGACAGCTCGCGATGCGCGCCGGCAAAGGCTGCGCCGTCCTGCGTGAATCAGAAATGGCGCTATGCCGCGTAAAAGCTCAGCGCATTATCCCCCTGCCTCACCACCCGCAAGCGGCGTAGCGGCGCTTCGACCTCCGGCAACGCCAGCCGCACGGAATGCTGCACCACGGCGATCCGCGGGGGAGCCTGCGCCAGCAAGTCCAGCACGGCCAGGTATTCCCGCTCGAGGCTATAAGGCGGGTCCAGAAACACGATTTCCGCCGGATGCCGCGCCAAAGTCAGCAGCACCGGCCCCGGAACCACGATGGCCCGCCGCTCCACCCGGAGCGACGACAGGTTCTCGCGAATGGTCTCCAGCGCCCGGTGGTTCTTCTCCAGGAAAAAGGCATGCGCGGCGCCGCGGCTGAGGGCTTCGATGCCCACCGCGCCGGTGCCAGCGTAGGCATCCAGAAACGTTGCGCCCTCAATGCGCGGCCCTAGAATGTCGAACAGCGTTTCGCGCAGCCGGTCGGGCGTGGGCCGCGTGGCATCGCCCGGGATGCTCTTCAACCTTCGCGAACGGAACTCGCCGGCAATCACCCGCATCAGACCGTCACCAATCCATAGCGCCGCTGCCAGTGGTCGCGAATGTAGGCCACGGCGCGCCGTAGCGCCTCTGGGGAGGGTGGCCGCGCAATGAAATCCACGGCCTCGCGCCGCGCCACTTCCAGAATCTCGGCGTCGCGCAAAATGTTCGCCACCCGCAGCGAGGGCAGCCCGGCCTGCTTGGTCCCGAAGAATTCGCCGGGCCCGCGCAGCTTCAAGTCCATTTCTGAAATATAGAAGCCGTCGGTCGAATCCACCAGCGTCCGGATGCGCTCGCGCGCCGCATCGTTCATCTTCTCCGTCACCAGGATGCAATAGCTCTGCGCCGCTCCGCGGCCCACCCGCCCGCGAAGCTGGTGCAGTTGCGCCAGGCCGAACCGCTCCGCCTGCTCCACCACCATCACGGTGGCGTTGGGTACGTCCACGCCAACCTCGATCACGGTGGTGGAAACCAGGATCTGGATGTGGCCTTCCTTGAAGCGCTGCATGACGCCTTCTTTTTCGTCCGCGCCCAGCCGCCCGTGCATCAGCCCCACCGTGAGCGCCGGAAAGACCTCGCGCGAAAGATGCTGGTACATCTTCTCGGCGGCCTTCATGGCCTGGGTCTCCGATTCCTCGATGACCGGGTACACCACGTAGGCCTGCCGCCCCTGGTCAATCTGGCTCTTCAAGAAACTGTAGGCCTGTTCCACGCCATCGGCCGTGTAGTGCCGGGTCAGGATGGGCTTGCGTCCTGGCGGCAGCTCATCGATCACCGATACGTCCAGGTCGCCGTAGAGCGTCATCGCCAGCGTGCGCGGAATCGGCGTCGCCGTCATCACCAGCACGTCCGGATGCAGGCCTTTCCGCACCAGCCCGAGCCGTTGCAGCACGCCGAAGCGATGTTGCTCGTCGATGATCGCCAGGCCCAGCCGCTGGAACTCCACGTCCTTCTCGAGCAGCGCGTGCGTGCCGATGACCACTTGCGCGAGGCCTTCCGACACCAGCTTCTTGAGCAGCGTTTTCTCGCGGCTGCTGAAAGATCCCGTCAGCAGCACCGTCACATATCCGAGCTTCGAGAGGATTTGCTTGAAATACAACCCATGTTGAGTGGCCAGGATCTCGGTTGGCGCCAGGATCGCGACCTGGTAGCCGTTTTCAATGGCGATCACGGCCGCCTCCGCCGCCACGATGGTCTTGCCGCAGCCCACGTCGCCCTGCAAAAGGCGGTTCATGGGCCGGGCTTCCTTCATGTCGCCGGCAATTTCCCCGAGCACGCGCTTCTGCGCTCCGGTCGGCTTGAACGGCAGCATGGCCTTTACTCTTTCGCGCACACGATCGTTCAGCTCAAACGCAATTCCGGGCAGCATGCGCGCCTTGCCGCGCTTCAGGGCCACGCCGCATTCCAGCCAGAAGAACTCTTCGAAGATCAGCCGGAATTGCGCCGGAGAACGGAAAGCATTGAGCAGGCGCAGGTCGGAATCGGGAGGCGGGAAGTGCGTGTCGCGGATGGCCGTCCAGCGGTCCGGCAGCTTGAGTTGCCGGCGGATGTGCTCCGGCAGGCAGTCTTCCTCCGGCGTCAACTCCGCCAGCACGCGGTGCATGAATGTCCGCAGCACCCGCGTGGTCAGTTTGGCGATGGCCTCGTAAATCGGCACCACGCGGCCGACGTGCAGAGAGGATTCCGCGTCGTCATCCTCGCCCGAGAGGATCTCGAACTCGGGGTGCAGCATGGTGAGCTCGCCGGCATAGCTGTCGAATTCCACCTTGCCGTAGAGCGCCACCCGCATGCCCTGGGAAAACACATTGGCCAGGTAGCCGCCGTGAAACCACTTGCCCACCAGTGTCGCGCGCGAAGCATCGCTGAACCGCGCTTCGAACAGCCCCAGGCTGCGGCGCCGGAAGCCGGAAAGCTTGACCGCCCGCACTTCCGCGATTACGGTGGCCATCTCGCCGGGAGCCAACTGCGCCACGGTCTTCATGTTGCTGCGGTCTTCGTAGCGGAAGGGCACGTACGCCAGCAAATCCTCAACCGTGACCAGCCCTTTGGCCTGTAGCAGGGCCGCGCGCGCCGGGCCGATTCCTTTGACGTAGGTGAGCGGGGTAGTGAGATCCATGGCGAGCGAAGCCGGCAAAATGTGTATCACGCCCATTGTAAAGCCCTCGCAACGCGGAGTCGCGGAGAAGCGGTGAAAACGAGAGAGCAGGCCTGCCACTCCACGGCAGTTCTCTACGCAAGTGAGGCAGGCATTGGAAAACTCCCCGATTTCCCGGTCCTCTCCGCTTCTCCGCGCCTCCGCGTTGAGATCCTTCTTTCACCCGCCCCGATTGCGGTAGAGTTGAATATTCATGTCTAACTTGCTGGAGGGCAAACTCGCCCTCATCCTGGGTATCGCCAACAAGTGGAGCCTGGCGTATGCCATTGCCCAGGCATTTTCGCGCGAAGGCGCAACCCTGGCGCTTACCTACCTCGGCGAGCACCAGAAAGAGGCCATTGAAGATCTCTCCGGAGATTTGAACGTCGCCGCGATTCTGCCCTGCGACGTCACCCGGGACGAAGAGCTGGTGGCGCTCACGGAATCGCTGCGCGCTCTCAACCGGCCGCTGGACGCGGTCATGCACAGCCTGGCCTTCGCCAATCGCGAAGACCTGATGCGCCCGTTCGTCGAGACCAGCCGCGGGGGCTTTCAACTGGCGCAGGATGTCAGCGCCTATTCGCTGGTGGCCGTGGCGCGCTCCACCGCGCCGTTGATGACGGCCGGCGGTTCGTTGAGCACGCTCACCTACCTGGGTTCGACGCGCGTGATGCCGAACTACAACGTAATGGGTGTGGCCAAAGCTTCGCTCGAAGCCGCCATGCGTTATCTGGCGAGCGACCTCGGCCCGCAAAAGATCCGCGTGAATGCTATATCCGCGGGCCCCGTCAAAACCACGTCCGCGCGCGGCGTCAAGAATTTCGCCAGCATTCTGGATACCGTTCCCGCGCGCGCTCCGCTGCGCCGCAACACCGATCCGGCCGAGGTGGCCGACGCCGCCGTCTTCCTGGCGAGCGACTTGGGCCGCGGCGTCACCGGCAACATCCTGTTCGTCGACGCCGGTATGCAAGTGATGGCGTATTAGCAGCAGGGAGCTGACGGCGAGCCAAAAACCGATTTATCGCTTCGCCCTTTGAAGGAAGATCGGCGCGGGGGTTTGCAATCCCCGTCCTCCACCTCCGCCTCTCCCAAGGCCGACGAAAGCCGCGGACGACGGGTCCGATCCGTCCGGCGGTGGGCCGATAGCCGGGCGCGGTCCGGCAGGCTCGGCCGGGGCGCCCCGTCCACCCCGGCCGCCCCCGCTACGCTGAAGTTCGATCGCGTCTCCTTTCAGTGTTCCGGTGTAGACCACGTTGCCGGCGCTGAAGGATATGTTGGCGCCATCCACTTTCCCATTCTCGATCGCGATGGGCGTCGAGCCGCCCTCAACGGTCCCGGCGAGCGAATTCCCACTCTGCCGGAAAGTGAAGACCTGGCCGGCTCCGCCGCCGAAGCCGCCGCCGCCGGGACCCGCTCCAGCAGCTACCGGCGCGGGTCTCCACAGGCCCGTGATGCCCTCGCCAGCCGGGACCTCGCGCTCCCAAACCGCGACCTGGGGCCGGAGCTTCACGGCTCTTGCGGAGATCGTGACGCTGGCCGGAGTCAATCCCGGCGAGCTTGCCTCCACCGTGATTTCTCCTGCAGCCTTGCTGGATTGCACCAGCGCCAGGCAAAGACCGCCAAAAGCTTTACGCGAGCTGCCCTGATCGGATTCATGGCTGGTCGGGTCGCCGTTCCCGACGCCGATCACTTTGCCCGGGCCGGAGACCTGAAAACTCACCTGGTTATCGGCTACGGGCGCCGAGCGGCCCTGGGCATCCTGCACCTCGACGGCGAACATCGCCACGTCCTCGCCATCGGCGGAAATCTCTTTTCGATCGGCTGCGAGCACCAGCCTGGCCGCCGGTCCGGCGGTCTCGCGCTTCGCCGTCATCACCTGCTTGCCGTCTTTGTATCCCCGCGCCTCAATCGCGCCGGGAGCGTACTTGACGTTCCACGCCAGGTGCGAATCCTTCTTCATGTCCCTGGCGCCGAGGCTCTGGCCATTGAGGAACAGTTCCACGCGTTCCAGGTTCGAGTACACCCAGACGGCGATTTCCTGGCCTTCCAGCCCGGGCCAGTTCCAGTGCGGGAACAGGTGCAGCATGGGTTGGGACTTCCACCACGCCTGGAAGTAGAAGAAGCTGTCCTTCGGAAAGCCGCAGGTATCGATAATGCCGTACTGCGAGCTGATATTGGGCCAACGGTAGGGAGAAGGCTCGCCGCGGTAGTCGAAGCCCGTCCAGATGAAGCCTCCGGCCAGCCACGGCCGCGCGTTGCAGAAGCTCCACCAGCCCTCGCAGGAGGCGCGGCCGGTGGTGGTGTAGGGGTCGTACGATCCGACGTAGCCGTGTTGCGGGTCCATCACGTAGATGCCGCGGGTGGCCACCGCGCTGACCTGCTCCGTGCCCATCACGGGGATCTGGGGATTGGCTTTGTGGTACGCGTCGGCCGCCGGATCGGCGTAGTTATAGCCCTGCACGTCGCACACGGCGAAACCGAACTTGCCCATGTTATTGCCGCCGAGCGGCGCAGTGGAAACCGGCCGCGAGCCGTCGTGTCGGGAGGCAACCGCTTTCATGGCGGTCAGGATCAGGAAGCCGCGGTCCGTTGCCCCTATGCCTTCTTCGTTGCCCATCGACCAAATGAAGACGGAGGGGTGGTTGCGGTCGCGGCGAACCAGGTTCTCGAATTGGGAGAGGCCTTCGGGATTCGAGGACATCATCCGGGTTTCGTCAAACACCAGCATGCCC
>Ga0209039_10000189_pt1 | contig 56415 bp, 47 predicted proteins | sample BogFormECP12_OM1_FD_188238 | JGI IMG/M metagenome (GOLD analysis project Ga0209039, IMG submission 188238) | Bog forest soil microbial communities from Calvert Island, British Columbia, Canada - ECP12_OM1 (SPAdes) (version 2) | ecosystem: Environmental > Aquatic > Freshwater > Wetlands > Bog ...
TCGTAGAATTCGATCTGAAGTTCTTGCCTGTTCCGGTTACCGCCTACTCGCAAACTTCCACATTGCGTTCGCGGTAAATCAGTATCAAAGGAGCAACACACAATGGAAACAGGCACAGTCAAGTGGTTTAACGACGCCAAGGGTTTTGGATTTTTGAGCCGCGAAAACGGCGAGGACGTCTTCGTCCATCACACCGCCATTCAGTCGAACGGTTTCCGCTCGCTGCAAGAGGGCCAGAAGGTTCAGTTCAACGTAACCAAGGGCCCCAAGGGCTGGCAGGCTGAGAACGTTCAGGTCGTCTAAGGCTAACCCTTAGCAACCGGCTCGGAATCAAGAAAGAAAGGGACGGCAAAACTGCCGTCCCTTTCGTGTGTCTGGGGGAATGCGATAATATCTCGCAACCATGGACGATTTCCCGGAATTCATGAGAAAACCCGCGAACAAGATCCCGGTCTCCCAACAAGCGACTCCAGGTGTTGAGGGCTATGTCTTCGACGGCGCAGACGGAAGCCAGATGGCGTTTTGGACCTGCCGGGAAACTGCGGCGTCGGAGGCGCATGTCCACGCTTACGACGAATACATGCTCGTTGCGCAGGGCTGCTATACGTTGATCATCGATGGAGAGCGGATTCCGGTGCGGGCCGGCGAAGAATATCTCATTCCACGCGGCGTTTCGCACGGCGGCGAAGTTCTTGCCGGGACCAGAACGATCCACGCATTTGGCGGCCACCGCGCCAGCCGGGCGTAGAACTTTCGCTGACCGCCTACGCAGCCGGCTTGAGGCTCTTGACGCTGACCTGCGGAATGGCCGGGTGAAGATTCTCTATCAGCGTGACGTGGGTGCCTAAATATTGCAGTACATCGTTAATGGAATCTTCAAAGCGCGAGCCGGTCTTGTGCGTGGCTTTTACGCCTTTAGAGACGAGCTGGCAGACTTCAAAGCGGTTCATTCCCTGCGCCAGCGCGCGGTGTATCTTGTCGGAACGCATGACTTCACTCCGGTCAACAGGTTGATTGTTGCGTGGGGTGCGGGGCTCGTCAGAAGCGGTAAGACGGCCGGAGCCGAGCAGGCTGGTCACTTTCAGGTCTAACTTCATTGTACGCCGGAAATGGATGGGGCGCCGCTCCCAAATGCCAGTCCTGAATATTAGTCCCGGCGCCAACCCCGATTGCGGCATACTGATGCGGCTCGCACCCGCGCACCCGGCTTTCGCCCGGGCGATTTCCCTGTTACCATATACGTCACACCTACCCGTTTTGCGGGAAACCCTGAAGAGATTGCAACGAAAGAGGTTATACGTGGCCGACACCACTGGGATTCAAGACAAGCTGGAACGAAAGAAGCTGAAACGCGCCGCCCGCAAGAAGGCCGCCCCCAAGGCAAAGCGGACCGAGCCGCGCGGCTCCAACAAGAAGAAAGTAAAGAAGATGGCGCGCGGCCAGTCGAAACGCTAAAGCGACCGGTCCCACCTCAACACGGGGTTCCGGCCCAGCCCAAGACAGGCGCTCCCGGAACCCGCAGAATGCCGCATTGACAGGACCCCGCAACCTGCGGTGATGAGGACAACTGCCCTGCCCAGCCAACTGCTTGCCCGCAAGTCGATCGATAAGCTGATCCTGGACGCGGACGAACCCGAGCACAGGCTCAAAAAGACGCTCGGTCCGTGGTCGCTGACCGCGCTCGGCATCGGGGCGGTCATCGGCTCGGGCATCTTCACGGTCATCGGCACGGCCATCTCCGGCGAGCAGTTCGACGCGACCAGCGTGGTGAATACTCCGCTCATCCACTACGTCATCACTCACACCGCGTTGGCTGGGCGGCCGGGCGCCGGTCCGGCAATTGCGCTTTCGCTCATCCTGGTGGCCATTGTCTGCGCGCTCACCGGGCTGTGTTACGCCGAACTGGCCTCCATGATCCCCATCGCCGGCTCGGCCTACACGTACACCTACGCCACCATGGGCGAGTTGATCGCCTGGATCATCGGCTGGGATTTGATCCTCGAGTACGCCGGCTCCAACATGACCGTCAGCGTCGGCTTTGCCGCCCATGTGGTGGACCTGCTGGACTGGTTCGGCCTCCATCCAACCGCCCAATGGATTTCGCCGGCTTACTTGCCGGGAGGATTGCAGGACCTGGCCGGTAACTGGCTCTATTACCCCGGATGGCACTTCGGCTTCAACATTCCTGCGTTTCTCGTGGTCCTCATACTCACCGTCATCCTGGTGCGCGGCATTCGCGAGTCGGCCAGCACCAACAACATGATGGTGAGCATCAAGCTCATCGCCATACTCATCTTCGTCTTTGCCGTCATCGGCTTCCTCCACCCCGGCAACTGGCATCCGTTCATGCCCAACGGATGGTCCGGCGTGCTGACCGGCGGGTCCATCATCTTCTTCACCTACATCGGCTTCGACTCGGTCTCCACCGCCGCCGAGGAGTGCCGCAACCCCCAGCGCGACCTGCCCATCGGAATCATCGCCACGCTGGTTGTGTGTACGGCGCTCTATGTGGCCGTGGCCGTCTGCCTCACCGGCCTGGTGCCCTGGCAGTCCATGGTGGGCGACGCCGCCCCGGTGGTCAATGCCCTCAAGAAGCTCTCCATCCTGCCCGGCGGACATTCGCTCCACTGGATCAGGCTGGTGGTCCTGGTGGGCGCCATCATGGGCATGCTTTCATCGATTCTGGTCTATCAGCTTGGCCAGTCCCGCGTCTGGTTCTCCATGTCCAGGGACGGCTTGCTGCCCAAAGTCTTCAGCAATGTGCACCCGGTCTTTCGCACTCCCGCTTTTTCCACCTGGGTGGCGGGCTTCGTAGTGGCCATCCCCTCCGGCCTCTTCGACATCGGCACGCTGGCCGATCTCTCCAACATCGGAACGCTCTTCGCCTTCGTTCTCGTCTCCGCCGGCGTAATCGTGCTGCGCTGCCGCGAGCCGGAACGCCGCCGCGGCTTCCGCGTTCCCTTTGGCCCGGTCATTCCGGCGCTCAGCGTGATCTTCTGCTTCCTGCTCATGGCTGGATTGCCCATCATCACCTGGTACCGCTTCATCATCTGGCTGGTGATCGGCCTGGTCATCTACTTCCTCTACAGCCGCCACCGCTCGGAGTTCGCGGGACTGCGCTAGAGAGACTCGAAATCTGTCTGACCAGATCTCACGCCACTTTTCTGAAAAGGCGGTCCGCAAAACCGGCCCGATTCAGAGAAGCACCAATGTAAGTTGTTCTGCTCTGATGTGCGGCGACTCAGTTGGATGGGTGCGACTGGATCAAGGCAATAATCCTCACTCTGGCTGCAAAAGCCATTCTCTAGCAGCTGTTCGAAGACCTCGCTGCCTATGAGAGCACCACAATGGTAGCAGCAGAATGTGTAGTGCCGGCGTCCTGAACTCTTGGCTGTGTACCAATCCGGAGCGCACACTGTGAGGTTCATCTCTTTGTGTGTTTCGATAAATCGCTCCACTTTCTCGACAATCCATGGAGCGCCAGATTTGTAAAGGGAAGCGGCTCGCCACGTACCTGGGTAGTCCATTGACGGCTCATTTCCGCAATATGCATCGTCTTCCATGATTGAGAAGATGTCGAAATCTTTCCCGCAAGAGAAACACCTCGAAAATCGGAAAATGAATATGGCCTTAACGGTAGCTACACGCTGAGAGGCGCAGAGTCTAAACTGCCCTCTCAAAAGCGAGACAACGCCCTGCTTGACGGACATCCGTTGGGAACCAATTTGCACATGGTCAGCAAATTCTGAGTTCTCATCTCCTCCGAAAGCTTTCGGAATAGCGGAATCCTTACGGTGAAGTGAGAATAGCGGAATGTCCGACCCCACTGGGGGATTCGTAGTTAGGGCTCCCGGCCCGTAGAACCAGCAACCGCGCACGTTACTTTTCTCATATGCCTGTTGGCGGCTCTCCAGCTCCAGGTATGAGATGGGCGACAATTGTACCTCGAACGCTACCCGCAGTGTGCCGCGAATAGCCATCACATCTGCTCGCCATTTTCCATCCGCGTCACAAACCTCGACATCCGCGTCCCAGCCAGCCTCTCTGCTAGTAACTGCGATCAAGGTCTTGAGGTACTGGTGCTGCTCACTTTCCGGCCCAGAAGTGCAATCATCGGGTTTTCTTGCGTGAACAAAATGCCGAGTGCCAAGTTTGCTTACGCGCATGAATCCCTTGCTGTTGCAGCAGCACAGATTTATCCAGGGCCGTGATCGTCGCAGGGAGGCCCAATCTTCGGGGTCCATCAGCGGTGCAACTCGACGCTCGCCATTCACAAGAGCAGCTAAAGGCATGGAATCACAGGCCTTTTCGTTCACGGCGACAATTTACCATCTTCATCGAAAGAAAGATACCTTTCTAGCGAATTCCTGTTTTGCCTGCTTCTACCAGCCCCATCGCGAATAGGTCTGGAGACGAGACGATAGACTTAGAAGGTGACCGAAATCGAAGGCTTCATCCGCCGGCTGCCCAAGGCCGAGTTGCACCTGCATCTCGAAGGGACCATCCTGCCCTCGACGCTGGTGGAGCTGAGCGCCCGCCATGATGAGCGGCCCCTGACGCTGCCCGAGGCCGAGGCGCTCTACCGGTTCACGAACTTCACCGGCTTCCTGGATGCCTTCAAGGCCGTATCCCAGCGGCTTATCGACCCCGAGGACTACGAGCTGGCCGCCTGGCGCATGATGGAGCATCTGGCAGTGCAGGGCGTGGTTCACGCCGAGGTCTTTGTCGCTGTCGGCGTCATCTACCTTTGGCGCAACCACGACCCCGCGGCCTTCGAGCCCATCTTCCTCGCTCTGGAGCGCGCCCGTGAACGCGGCCAACGCGAGCTGGGCCTCTCGCTTTACTGGATCTTCGACGCCGTGCGCCACTTCACCGTCGAGGAGGCCGCGCGGGTCTTTCGCAAGGCCGCCGAATTGCGCCCTCGCTACCCGTCCATCATCGGCATCGGCCTGGGCGGCGACGAGCGGCGGACCGGCTCCGAGGCGTTCCACGCTCTTTACCAAGAAGCGGCGCGGGCGGGGCTCAGACTCACCAACCACGCCGGCGAAACCACCGGACCCGAGGCCATCCGCGAAGCGCTTTCCATCGGTTCCGAGCGCATCGGCCACGCGCTATCGGCCAGCAGGGACTTCTACCTGCTTCAAGAACTTAAGGAGCGGAGCATCCCTCTGGAGCTGAATCCGACCTCGAACGTCCGCACCGGGGTCTGTCCGTCCTTTGCCGAGCACCCGCTGCGCCGCTACTTCGATGCCGGCCTCCTGGTCACGCTCAACTCCGACGACCCGGCCTTCTTCGGCTCCGATGTGGCCAACGAGTACCTGCTGGCCCACACCGAGCAGGGCTTTACCCGCGAGGAACTGCGCCAGTTGGCGGCCAACTCCATCCGCGCCAGCTTTTTGCCCGCCCCGGCAAAAGCCGTATGGCTGGCCCGAATCGACTCAACCGGGTAAACGATAACCCGCGCGCAGGGCGATCCGTGAGTATTGCGTTCCAGGGGAGAAAACGCTTACAGTAGCGAGTGGTCCACCGGTTGCCTCCGGTATGCTCAACCAAACGCCGCGCGCCTAGCGGCGATACGGTGCGATTTCAGACCGGCCAGGAGTAAAGAATGCAGGCTAAGAGCACGAGTGAGGGGACGGCGGTTGATCGAATCGATCCAGCGTCAGTCCCGCAGAGAACGCTTTCGACCGGGGCAAGGATGCCGGCGATCGGCCTGGGCACTTTCGGCTCCGATCATGTGGCTGCCCGCGATGTTGCGGCAGCCGTGAAAATCGCGGCCCGGTTCGGTTACCGGCACTTCGACTGCGCATCCGTTTACGGCAATGAAGCCGAGATCGGCGGCGCGCTGGCTGAAGTTATGGCCGCGGGCGTGCGCAGGGAGGAACTGTGGATTACCTCCAAGGTCTGGAATGACAAGCACGCCCCGCACGATGTAATCGCTTCCTGCGAGAAGTCGCTGGCTGATCTGCGGCTTAGTTATCTCGACCTGTATCTTGTGCATTGGCCGTTTCCCAACTTCCATCCGCCGGGCTGCGATGTTACCGCCCGCAGCAAGGATTCCAAGCCCTATATCCATGCCAACTACATGAAGACGTGGGCGGCTATGGAAGAACTTGTGAAGCGTGGGCTGACGCGCCACATCGGAACTTCCAATATGACCATTCCCAAGCTCAAGCTGGTGCTTGGGGATGCAAAGATACGGCCGGCGGTCAATGAGATGGAACTTCATCCGCATTTTCAGCAGCCGGAGCTGTTTGAATTCGTGCGCTTGAACGGCATCGAGCCGATCGGGTATTCGCCGTTGGGGTCGCCGCACCGGCCGGAGCGCGATCGCACGCAGGAAGATACCTCGCCGACCGAGGATCCGGCGATCTTGCGCATTGCCGGGCGGCATCGGGTTCATCCCGCCGTGGTATGCCTCAAGTGGGCGGTTCAACGTGGGCAGACGCCGATTCCATTTTCAGCCAACCCAAGAAACATTTTCAATAATCTCCAGGGAGTTGCCGGCGATCCATTGACGGATGAGGAGATGCGGGAGATCGCCGCGCTCGACAGGAATTGCCGTCTCATCAAGGGCCAGGTCTTTCTCTGGAAAGAGGGGCAAAACTGGGAAGACCTGTGGGACGTGAACGGCGTAATAACTCCGGCTTAGAGCGCCGCTCTGCGGGCCGGGAGTCGATTGCGGTCAGGACTTAGAGGAGTAAGGTCAGATGGGAAAGACAATGCAGGCGGCGTTTCTGCCGGGAAACAGTACAGTCGAACTAAGGACCGTGCCGGTGCCGTCTCCGAATCACGGAGAGGTTCTGATCCGCGTGAAAGCCTCTACGATCTGCGGTTCGGACATACGCTGTATTTACCACGAGCACCTGGGCAAGGGGCCTGAGGGCTATCAGGGAGTTATAGCGGGCCATGAGCCCTGCGGCCAGATTGTGGAAGCCGGTCCGGGCTGCCGGCGCTTCAAGGCGGGAGACCGGGTGATCGTCTACCACATCTCCGGATGCGGTTTATGCAACGATTGCCGGCGCGGTTACATGATCTCCTGCACCAGCGAGCAGTACCGTCGCGCCTACGGTTGGCAGCGGGATGGCGGAATGGCGGAGTATATGATCGCCGAGGAGAAGGATCTGATCGCGCTGCCTGACCAGCTCTCTTATGCTGACGGCGCGCAGGTGGCCTGCGGATTCGGAACCGTGTACGAGGGCCTGGAGAAGATTGGAATCAACGGCAATCATGCGGTCCTGATTACGGGCCTGGGGCCCGTAGGGCTGGCGGCGGCGGCTCTCTGCCGCAAGCTCGGCGCGCAAAGGATCATTGGGGTCGACGTTGTGGATGAGCGGCTGAAACTGGCCAGGGACCTGGGCCTTTGCGACCATACGCTGATCTCCGGGCCGGAGAACGCCGCCCGGATCAAGAACCTGACCGGCGGCTTTGGCGTGGAGCGCGCTGTCGAGTGCTCCGCCAATGCGGCGGCGCGGGCCACTGCGATTCGCGCCACGCGCAAGTGGGGAAAGATTGTTTTCATCGGCGAGGGTGGAACCGTCGAGATCAATCCCTCTCCGGATATGATTCACGATCAAAAGACTCTCTACGGCTCCTGGGTTACATCTACATGGCTGATGGAGGAGTTAGTCGAGCGCCTGGTGCGCTGGAATCTGCATCCGGCAGACATTATCACCCACAGGTTTGCGCTTAATCAGGCTGCGGACGCGTATGCGCTGATGGCCTCCGGCAAGTGCGGCAAAGTCGCGGTCTGCGCGGATGAAGAATTGACTGATTCATCGGGTGGAAGGGGCTAACTCAGATTAAGATCGAGCCGGTTTTTTCAAAAAGGAATTCAGGATTGTTTCTTGTTTCAACGAATAGCGGAGAAATGGCTGCCGTTATCCCTATGATGCCATTCGAAGGAATGCAGTTATGTCTGTTATGAATGCGAATTTCCCAGCCAAAGCGCAGGCCAAGGACGGAATCTTTCCCGCTGGGCAGATTACCCTTTTCATCCTGATTACGGCGCTCTTTTTTCTATGGGCAATCCCTAACAACCTCAACGACGTGCTAATCAAGCAATTCATGAAGTCCTTCGAGATTTCGCGCTTCCGCGCGGGATTGCTGCAGTCTGCGTTTTACATGGGATATTTTCTTCTTTCCATGCCCGCGGCGCTGCTCATGCGCAAGTATGGCTATAAATTCGGCTTCATTACCGGGCTGCTGCTTTACGGAATCGGCACGTTTCTCTTCTGGCCGGCGGCGCTGGTGGCGCAGTACTGGTTTTTCCTATTGGCTTTGTTTGTTATTGCCAGCGGCCTGTCGTTTCTTGAGACGGCCTCCAACCCCTTCATTGCTCAGATGGGTTCACCGGAGACCTCCGCGCAGCGGCTGAACTTCTCGCAGGCCTTCAACCCGCTGGGCTCGATTGTTGCCGTCTTTATCGGTAAAATCTTTATCTTCTCGGGCATCGAATTGCAGACAGGCCAGATAGACGCGATGAAGAAGGCCGGCACTTATGCGGCCTATCTCCACAATGAGATTTTGCGCGTAAAAATGCCGTACCTTTTTCTCGGCGCGGTAGTACTTGTGTGGGCCGTACTTATATCGCTGAAAAAGTTCCCCCCTGTTCGCAGCGAGCACGAAGACGGTGGCGATCATGGACACTTTCGCGAACTGTTGAAGCATCGCCATTTCATGTTGGCTGTTCTGGCGCAGTTCATGTACGTCGGCGCGCAGGTGGGCACCTGGAGTTACTTGATTCAGTATGTGCAGGACTCCACTCACCTGCCGGAGAAGCCTGCCGCAAATTACCTGATTGCATCCCTGGTGGCCTTCGGCGTGGGGCGCTTCGCCTCCACCGCGCTGATGCGCGTGGTGCGTCCTGACAGGCTGATGGGCTTGTATGCGGTCATCAATGTGATGCTGGTCACGGTGGGTGTGCTGCATCCGGGATGGATTGGCGTAGGTGCGATGGTGCTGACCAGCTTCTTCATGTCGCTCATGTTTCCCACCATCTTTGCATTGGGACTCAAGGGGCTTGGTCCCAATACCAAGATTGGCGGGTCGCTCATCGTGATGGCCATCGTGGGCGGCGCCGCGCTCACGCCGCTGATGGGGTTGATCAACGACCGAACCCATAGCATCGCGCTGGCCTACCTGGTTCCCCTGGCGGGGTATCTCTGTGTCGCGGCCTACGCATTTCTGGGAGCCACCAGAGCGGAACCAGAGTAAACGTGTCCTTGCGGAGATTCTTCTGGGTGGCTTTTTCCTCCACCCCAGCGACTAAGACCTGTCGCTGGGGACCCCGGTTGAGGAAAAAGCCACTTGGCGGGCTTGCTTACGGGATTATCTACTCTGGTTCCGCTGTAGGGGGCTGGCTGCGGATGGATTTCTTCCCAATACGGGGAAAAGTCTCTGATTGCCGTGGCCAGGCAATCCGCTTGCTGGACTCGTGTGGGACCCGGTACAGGTTTGTTGAACCGGAATTTGCGGAATTGCGGTATGATACTTTCAGGAGAGAGTTGCCATGAGCACTGAAAACGAAGTTCTTACGCCCGAGGAAGAGACGAACGAGGGACGCACTTTGCGTCTGATTGGCTGGTTCTCCCTGGGAATTGTCGTGGCCGTGCTGGGCATCTACCTGGGCACCGAACTGCGCAGCCGCTACAAGTTCAAGCACCGCACCCCCTACGACTTCTTCGCCAACGCCGGCGAAACGCACGCCAGCGAGTTCGGCATAGGCGTCTAGAGCCTCTGCCTTCGATGAAGACCGCAGAATGCCGCCGCTGGGCGGCATTTTGCATTTGTTGCGCTTCTTGAAACTGCGGCGAGGAACATCCCACTGGAGACAGAGTCCATGCGCAACTTTGGCTCAAAGGGCGCGGGCAAGAACGACGGTCACGTCATCTGCTTGCTCCGCATCGCCGATCCAATCCGCCACCGTGTCTGCAATCAGATCGCCAATGTTGGAGAGCGGCCGGTCGCGATGCTCCAGGATCAACGCAATGAGTCGTTCCTCGCCGAAGTCACCTGAGCCATTCTCCGCTTCAGTTACGCCGTCACTGTATGCGACGAACAGATCCCCCGGCTGCATCATGATCGTGGATTCGCCATAGGTCGCGCCATCAAAAAGTCCCACCACCGTGCCGGAGGTGTCGAGGCGGGAGACGCCTCCATTTGCGCTGAAAATACTCGGCGGCGGGTGGCCGGCATTGCAGTAGGTCAACGTCCGCGCGTTCGCTTCATAGTCGCCGAGAAACAGGGTCGCGTACTTCTCGGGCGAGGTGCAGCGAAACAACTGATTGTTCAAGTTGCTCATCAACATGCCGACCGAAGGCCGCGCTTGGGCGTCGCCCTTTCCCTGAAAGCTCAAGCTGCGATTGTGTTTGGATTGCAGGCCCGTTCCCAACGCCGGTATCGAGTCCATGCCCAACACTGGTGAGTATGCCCGGATGAAGGCATGCGCGGTGGCCATCAGCAAAGCGGCGGAAATTCCCTTTCCGCTGATATCGCCCATCGCCACCACCAGCTTGCCGCTGCTTAAGGGGATGAAGTCGTAGAAGTCTCCGCTTACGGATCTCGCCGGATGGCAGACGCCGTAGACCTCCAGCGAGCTTAACTCCGGCAATTTCGCAGGGAAGAGCGCGCTCTGCACTTCGCGGGCGATGGCTAGTTCGCTCTCCATTTGTTGCATCCGCTTTTGCTCGGCCAGGAGCTGGACCAGCGATTCGCTCATGGAGTTGAACGATTGTTCCAGCACCGCCAGTTGGTCGCTGCCGCGCACCCGGATGCGATGGGTGAGGTCGCCCCGGTTGATGTGCTCCGTGGCGCGATAAAGCTCTGCCACCGCCCGGGTCATGCTGCGCGACAGCCGAATGCCAATATAAAGCGCTATCAACTCAAACAGGCCGAAGAGAAGCGAGATGACGAGAAGAAAGTATTTCAGTATCTTCGCCTTGTCGCCCAAGGTGGAGAACAAGACGCCGTAGAGCAGCGACGGCCGGGTGGTGACGCCAATTGCGCAGGTTTGCGGTTTTCCCGTCTTCCAATTCAGCGTATCGAATAATGTGTAAAATTGAATTGCCGGATCTAGCCGGTTTGTTGACGGCGCTATGCTCTCGGTATCCACGCGTCCGGGCGTCTTTTGAGTAAAGAGAAGCTGACGTGATTCTTCCACATCGCTGTTATCGGGCGGAATCAAACTCACTGCGCCCAGACGCGAATTTACCGACTGAAGCAGTCCCGGCGTGATGGGAGCGTCGGTAATCACAGTGATCCGTTGGCCGTCCTTGACGAAGCGCCGGACCGCGCGCAGATGCAGGAATCCCCCATCTAAAACGAATCCCCTGAAATCCCCTTTGATCACATCAGGGACCTTGGCGGGATGGGCCTTGATCAGCGCGCCGCTGGTCGAGAGCAGAAACCCCTCGTCTCCTTTCCACACAGTGACGGTGCGCTGCGGAAAATTCTCGCCGGAAATATGGGAAAATTCTCCGGCAATCTGTTTATCGAGTTTCCCGGGGCGGTCCAGAGATGCCAGTAGCGCGGCCTGGGCGTCAATCGGCGTCTCCAGATATTGCAGCGCTGCCTGCAAATTCGAGATTGCGGCGTAGGTGGCAAATTGTCCGGCAAACAGGTGGCCGCTCAATGCTGTCATCGCCAGAAGCAGCACAACGGGGATAACCCCGATGAAGAAATAGGTAACGATCAGTCGATGGCGCAGCCGCCACATGAAAAGCCGCTTGGCCCAGCGGGTGACAAGACGCAACGCGCACAAGGCAAAGATCAGGGCAAAGAACTTCGCCCATCCGCCGGGCTTGGCGCTTGACCCGGAACTGGAGAGCCATCCGAGAAGATAGACCAGAACGCTCAATCCGCCGGACCACAGCGTGACGCGGCCCCACTTCGTCCTGGGGCGGAGGGTCCGTTTCACGAGAGCCTTGAAGGCGCTCAAATCGGGAAGCTTGATCATGGTTGCGGCACAGCTTTCAGGAAACTCGCCTCGGAGTTCTCAGGACTTCCATTTTAGTGCAAGCGGCGCAACAAGATAGCCACCCAGGTGTTCAAAAGCGGCATTTCGTCTTAGGCTGCGCGCCGGCCTTGGAACAACAGTTCCTCTGGCCGGATGCCGGCGTTCGCTTGGCCTCTGTCCGCCAGCGGATCGGTACCCGATTTCAACCGCATCGCGCACTCCTTCCCTGCGTTACCCTAAGAACCTATGGGCCGCATCCGCATTCTTCCCGACCAGGTTGCCAACCAGATCGCCGCCGGCGAGGTGGTGGACCGGCCTGCCTCGGTGGTGAAGGAGCTGCTGGAGAACGCGCTGGACGCCGGAGCCACCCGCATCCGCGTCGAGGTCGAGGCCGGCGGACGCCGCCTCATTCGCGTTACCGACGACGGCCAGGGCATGAACCGCGACGATGCCTTGCTGGCCTTCGAGCGCCACGCCACCTCCAAGCTGCGCACCGTGGACGACCTGCTCTCCATCGCTACCCTGGGTTTCAGAGGCGAGGCGCTGCCATCCATCGCCTCGGTAGCCCGCGTGACCCTGGAATCAGCGACAGGAGAATCCGCCGCGGCGGACTGCGGAACCCGCATCGAAATCGCCGGCGGCAAAATCCTCCACGTCGAAGACGCGGCTCTGCCCCGCGGAACCACCCTGGCCGTTGCCGATCTCTTCTTCAATACTCCCGCCCGGCGCAAATTCCTCCGCGCCGAGTCCACCGAACTGGCCCACGTCACCGCGCTGGTGACCCACTACGCCCTGGCCCACCCGGAGAAGCACTTCGAACTGGTCTCCGCCACCCACACCATCGTTTCCGCGCCGCCTGTTGCGCGCACCGCCGAGCGCATCTACCAGATCTTCGGCAAAGACACGCTGGCCCAGTTGCTGCCGGTGGCCGCCGAGACCCCGCTCGCCCACGCCGGCTTGCCTGACCCGCCCCCCTGGAAACGGGATTTGCTACGGGACCCCGCCCTCCAGTCCCGCGATCCAGGCGCCCTGCGGCTGAGCGGCTTCTACTCCAAGCCAGAGCTGCAAAAGCTCAATCGCAACTCGATCTATATCTTTGTAAACAAGCGCCTTATCCGCGACCGGCTGCTCATGCACGCCATCACCGAGGCCTATCGCAACGTCATTCCGCCCACCAGCTTTCCGGTGGTGCTGCTCTTTCTGGAGATGCCTCCCGAGGAGGTCGATGTCAACGTCCACCCCGCCAAGACCGAGGTGCGCTTCCGCCAGCAGAGCCTGGTGCACGACTTTGTCCGCGACAGCTTGCGGACGGCGTTGATCCAGGCGCGCCCGGCCGCCGGATTCCTGGCCGCCCTGGACAACGCGCCCGCCGCCAGCCCCTCGCTCATGCCTCGGTCCGCTTCGCCGTTGCCCGGATCGCCGGACAGCGCTCCGGTTCAGTTGCTCCCTGACTCCGACCCGGAGGCGTTCCAGGCCGCCCGGGCGGACGCTGAGCCCTTCCAACTGACCCCGCGGCTGCCTTCACCCGTCTCCGGCAAGCTCCCTTTCGATGCCCGCGCCTTGAATCCAGGCGGATGGGAGGGCCAGCAGGCCTGGAGCGAGGCCGCCGCGGCGCTTTTTCAGCCAGCCGGCCCGCCCGCCACAGACGGTTGCTCTCCAAATTCCGCCGATGCAATGGCTTACGCGCCAGATCCGGCCGCCGAAACGGCCCTGGCCACCGCTGCGGCTACGGCCGCAGCTACGGCACAAGTTGAGGCCGAGCAGGCCGCAGCCAACCTGAACCACCTGGGCTCGCTTCGCCCCCTGGCCCAGTTGCGCGAGTCGTTCATTCTGGCCGCCGGCGACGATGGCCTGTGGATCATCGACCAGCATGTGGCACACGAACGAGTGCTTTTTGAAAAAATTCTTCGCGACCGCCGGGTCGAAAAAGTGCAGCGACAGAGGTTGCTGATGCCCATGCTGGTGGAATTGAAACCCTGGCAGATGGTGGTCTTTGCCCGCATCGCCGAGGAGCTGGACCGCAACGGCTTTGAGGTGGAACCCTTTGGCCCACAAACACTTGCGGTGAAGGCGGCGCCAGTGGGCCTGGAAGGAGCGGCTTTGGAGCGGATGCTGGGCGAGGTGATTGAGCAATCCGCCGCCGATTCAGAAGAACCCAAGCAGAATGAGGACCTTACAGCTCTTCGCACGCGGATTGCCGCTTCCATCGCCTGCCATTCCGCCATCAAGGTGAACACCGCTCTTGACCCGGTGCGCATGGAATGGTTATTGTTAGAGTTGGCGAAAACTAGTCACCCAACCAGTTGCCCGCATGGTCGTCCAATAGCTTTGTTGTATTCTTGGAAGGAGATCCAGCGGGCCTTCCATCGCATTTAGAACGTTTGGAAGGTGGCCGTCCTCCTCTCAGGAGTGAGGGCAGCCCGGCGCCGGTAGCAAAACCAGGGAGTATGTATCCCGAAGTTGATGCACTTAAGTCGACGCGACCATCAGGAAGCGGCGACCTTGAACAGGCCTAGACAGGACGCAGCATCTCTGGTTTTGCCGTAACGCCAACCTGGAAGTGAGGTTTCTCTTTGACAGCAGAGCAATTGGAAGCATCGCGCGCCGAAAGATTGCGCCACACCGGAACCGGGGCACTCACACTGGAGGATGCCCGGACGTGGATTGAAGAGACAGGACTGTGTCTTTTCCAGCCCCGGCGGCAGTTTTCTTCTTCCATCGCGCCCTCGTTTGTCGAGGCAGTAGCCGGGCGGCGTGACGCGACCCCCGCTCCGAATCACATTCTCCTGGCCGAAGAGTTGTTGGTGCGCCTGGAAACCGACGGCGTAGCCGTGCGGTTGAACCTGCTTGGACATCCCGGCGAACAGCCGGACTACGTAGTGGCAGCCTGGGTCCTGCCCTACGTGTATGCCCTCAGAGGCGACCGCGACTGGCGGCGCAGCCCGCAATTGACCGGCTCGCGCCAGGTTTCGCAACTGGCTGTTCAGGCCTACAAGCAGTTGGAGACGGGCGATGCCACCATTGCCGCCCTCAAGCATGCGCTGGGCCGGGAAGTGACCGAAGGCGCCGTTCTGCGCGCCATCACCGAGCTCTGGCAGCAGCTTCGCATCATTCCAGTGGTCTCAGCCCCCGGTCAGCCCGCCCAGTGGCAACTGCTGCGGACGCGCTATCAAAAAGCCATTGCGGAAGGCGCCTCCACCTCGCAGGTGACGGCGATTTCCGTGCTTGCCTCCATCTATCTGCAGGCTGTCATCGCGGCCAGCATGGAAGAGGTCGAGCTGTTCCTGGCTCCTCTCACTGCGCGCAGCAAGATTCGCGAAGTGCTCCGCGGCCTGGTGGCCACCCGCCAGGTGCACACCCTCTCGCTGGGCCACGCTCCGCACTTCTACGTCGCCGGCACTCTGCCGGAGTTTAATGCTCCGCCCACTCTCTATACCAGCTATACCAGTTCCTCCCTGCCCGCCTCCTCATACTTCCAGCACTCGCGGGACCATGAGGAGGCGCCGGTAGTGGAAGCGCCGAAGCCTGTCACGCCATCTTCAGTCCAACCGCGCAAGTCTGCCGAGCCACACGCTCCCCGGACCGCGGCGCGCAAGCCTGTTTCCAGCAGCAAGTCCGCAGCGGCACGGCCCCACTTCAGCCCGCCGAGGCGGGCCTCCCATACTCGCGATCGCAAACCGGCGTTCGGTGCGGGGAACGCCACCGGCAGCCGCTCCAGCAACCGTATGGCCCGTCGCGTAAGCTCTGAGGCTCGTCCCTTGTCTGCACGCCCTTCCGGCGCGCACAAGGCGAACGGCTCCCGGCCCGCCAAAGGCGTACGCTGGAGCTCGAATGCTCCCGCAAGCGCTCAGATCAAGGCCAAGCGCAATGGGGCGCACGCCGGTAACGGTTCCACCCATGGCGCGCGATCCAATCGAAGCGCCACCCGCCCGGCCAACGGCGCCTCCGCTGCGCGGACCACGAAGTCTCGCGCTCCATCGTGGGGCCAGCGCAATGGCCATAACAACGGAGCCAAAACCGCAGCCAAGCCCAGCGTCACCGCGCGCAGCAGCAGGATTCCTCGCAGCGGCAGCGCCCCACGCAAGGAGTTGCGGCCCGATGCGCGCTCCGCTTGCGGCGCCCGCAAACCGGCTTTGGCGGCAGGCACAAAGGCGGGGAATAGCAAACGGTATGGCTTTACCGCACGGCCCAAGCAAAAGACGAAGAAGCGCGGATGAGTGCGGAAGAAAGCCCCTTGCGCTCCTTTGGGCCTGGCCGGAAGATCATCGTCGCCATTGATGGCCCGTCCGGCGCGGGAAAGAGCACAGTAGCCCGCCAATTAGCCCGGCATTTTGGCCTGCTCAATCTGGAGACCGGCGCCATGTACCGCGCCTTCGCCCTGAAGGCGCTTCGCGCGGCGCTCCCCTTGGACGAGAGTTCCGGCCTGGAACGCCTGGCCGCCGAAACCGCCATTCGCCTGGAACCGGGCGAGGAGGAGAATCGTGTCCTGCTCGACGGCGAAGACGTGACCGGCCTGCTCCGCAATCAAATTGTCACCGACGCAGCCTCGCGGGTCAGCGTTTTTCCTGCCGTTCGCGCCTGGATGGTCGGCCTGCAACAGCAACTGGGCGCCCCGGGCGGGGTGGTCATGGAGGGCCGCGACATCGGCACCGTGGTCTTTCCCCATGCCGATGTCAAGATCTTCCTGGACGCGGCTCCCGAGGTGCGTGGCCTGCGCCGTTTCGACCAGCTTGGCCCCAAGCCCGCCGTGCAGCCGGAAGAGGTCATCCGCGACCTGCGCGCCCGTGACGAACGGGACCGCAACCGTGCCGATTCGCCGCTCAAACCGGCGCCGGACGCCGTACTGCTGGATTCGACTCAGATGACGCTCGAGGAGACCGTGGAGGCGGCAAAAGCCATAGTGGCCGCGAAGCTGCCCGCATCTGAGGCATAGAACTCCTGAGCGCGGCCCGCATGCGGTCGCAGTGTTGCCGAGGCGTCTGGGGATTAAGGCTTTGTTGCCGCCGGCTTCGGGGTCTTAGGTGCGGTCGTGGTCTTAGGCGGGGTCGTGGTCTTAGGCGGGGTCGCGGTCTTCAGGTACATGATCTTCTTCGTCCCGCCTTCACAACTGCCCACTACCTTGCCTTCCGCCTCCTTGTCCTTCGCCACGATCTCCAGCGTGTAGGCCTTCGCGCCGTTCGCTTCCACCTTCTTCGCGATCTCAGCCTTCAACACCTCACAGGACTTTGGCCCTTCCGCCCCAGCCAACGCCGACGCGAAGAGCAGAATGGCAACTGACGCTACGATTCTCATGGTGCACTCTCCTTCAATTTGATGCCAGGACAAATTCGGGGCCAAGATTAGCGTATCCAGGTTGCCAGCGTCAATCTTTGGATTGATTTGTCCGGTCCGCCATTGAATACATAACGTCTGGGAGGGAGTTCCACACTCCACATCAGCGTGGCCGGGCGCGCCCAGGGAGCGCCGCGGCGCAACATCACTCCAGGCCCAGGTCTCCGGCCTGGCTTTGCCGCTCCCCGCGCCGCGGCCAAATGCTATAGGCTTTTAGATGTATGGAGATTACCTGCACCCGCTGCCACCAGGCCGTCCAGGCCGACAACTGCTACTGCCCTGCCTGCGGCCTGCCCCAGCTGATCTACTCCGCCGAAGGCGTCCCCGGACAGGCCCCGGCGGAGCAGGGGAACGAGGCCGTGCGGGATGCAAGCTCAGTCGACTGGAAGCCGGCCTTGCGCGCGGCCCTGATGCTGGCGGTTCCGGCCGGACTGCTGTCGAGCGAGGCCTCGCCAGTGGGTCGTTTCGGGCTGTTTTGGATGACAGCTGCCGCGGCGTGGGCGGTGGTGCTGTACCTGCGCAGCCAGCAGTCCGCTTGGATCACGATCGGCGCAGGCGCACGCATCGGTCTGGTGACCGGGCTGCTCGGCGGCTGGATGGCGTTTTGCGGAAGTGGCTGCGCACTTTTTGTCGAGCGCTTCATTCTTCACCAATCCAGCCAGATTGACGCCGCGTGGAAGGCCTACGTCGAGGCTAGCCAGCAGTTGACCGCGCAGATTGGTCTTGGGGACGCAGCGCAAATGCAGACCCAGGCGGCCTGGATGCTGTCGTCTTGGGGCCACGCCGGCTTCGTCGCCTTCGGCTTTGCCTTCAATTCGGTTTTCCTGCTTCTCTTTGCCGTGGCGGGCGGCGCTTTGGGGGCGCGTTTAATGGCCCGCAACCGCCGGCCGGAGGTCTAAGGTTTTCTTCGGCGCTGCCGGGAGACTATCTTCACCGCAACAGCGAACCCTGTTAAGGTCCCGCACAAGGCCCTGTATTCAGTTCCACTTCTCCACAACTTGCCGCAGAGCGGCAACCCCTCGTATCATCCTGCGATAGACGAGCGGCGAGAGACGACCCATGAGCGAAGCCCAAGACAAACCCAACCTGCGCGTGAAAGGCAGGCTGATGTCCGCCTCGGAGATCGAGCGCACCCTGGTGCGCCTAGCCCACGAGATTGTTGAAAAGAGCAATGGCAGCGAAGACCTGGCGCTGGTAGGCATCAAGCGCCGCGGCATTCCGCTGGCCGAGCGGCTGGGCAGACTCATTTCCGGCATCGAGAAGCATCCGGTCGATACGGGCTTGCTCGATATTCAGTTCTACCGCGACGATCTGTCCACAGCCGGCGTGCGTCCGGTAGTCACGCCAGGGGCCATCGGCATTGAAATCGACGGCCGCGACGTAGTGCTTTGCGACGATGTGCTCTACACCGGCCGGACGATCAGGGCCGCGCTCGACGCGCTCTTCGACCACGGCCGTCCGCGCCGCGTGCAACTGGCCGTGCTCATTGACCGCGGCCATCGCGAACTGCCCATCGAGGCCACGTACGTCGGCAAACGTGTGCCCACCAGCAGCCGCGAGATCATTGAAGTGAAGTTCCATGAGGTAGACAACGAAGACCAGGTGCTGCTGGTCGAGCGCCTGGATTAAGGAAGAAACGAAGCTTCTAGCTGGAGGCTAGGAGCCAGAGGCTGAGACATCATGAGCCCGACCGCTGCCAAAGCCCGCCGCCTGCTACATCTGCCGCCTGTCGCCGCCTTGCCGTTCCCCTACCATCCGGGATCGCTGCTCTCGGCATCGGACCTGAGTCTGGACGGCTTGAACCATATCCTCACCCGAGCCACGGCTCTTGAGAATTTGGACCCGCTGGTCCGGGATCGCATTCTGGCCAAGCGCCGCGTGGCGCTGCTGTTCTACGAGTCCTCCACGCGTACCCGCACCAGCTTTGAGCTGGCCGCCAAGGGGTTGGGCGCGGATACCACGCTGGTTTCCAGCCTCTCCTCGAGCATCGAGAAGGGCGAGTCGCTGAAAGACACCGGCCTGACGCTGCGGGCCCTGGGCGCCGAAACCATCATAGTGCGCAGCAACTTCTCCGGCGCGCCCTGGCTGCTGGAAGCCGAGACCCGCCTGCCGGTGCTCAACGCCGGCGACGGCATGCACGAGCATCCCACCCAGGCGCTACTGGACCTGCGCACCATCCTGGCCCGCCTGCGGCCCGGCGTTGAGACCGTCACCGCCGAAACCCTGGCCGGCGTCACCGTCAGCATCGTAGGCGACATTCTGCACAGCCGCGTGGCCCGCTCCAACATGCTGCTGCTGCCCCGGCTGGGCGCGCGCGTGCTGCTCTGCGGACCGAAAGAGCTGCTGCCGGACCTGGCTGCCCAGGCCGGACCCGGCATCCCACCCCAGCAACAAGGACCCGTCGCCGGGGACCCCGGCATCGCCATCGAGCGCGACTTCGATGCGGCCCTCCGCCAGTCCCAGGCGGTGATGATGCTGCGCATTCAGGCCGAGCGGCTGGCCGGCCAGCAACTGGACCTGGAAGAGTATAAGGCCAGCTACCAGCTCACCGGCCCGCGGCTGGCCGCGCACGCGCCATCGGCAATCGTCCTGCATCCGGGACCCATCATCCGCGGCCTGGAGGTAACGGCCGGCGTGGCCGACGGCCCGCAGTCGGTGATTCTCGAACAGGTCAAGAACGGCGTAGCCATCCGCATGGCAGTGGTCGAGCGCGCGCTGACGGCGAAGGCTAACCAAGGAGGCCGCGCATGACGGCACTGGTGATTCGCTCGGGCCACCTGATCGATCCGGCGGCCGGCGTCGATCTTCTCAAGGACATTCTGCTCAAGGACGGCCGGGTGGCCGAGATCGCCGCTCCGGGCAAGCTGAAGCAGGCCAACGGCGCTGAAGTCCTGGACGCGAGCGGCCTGATCGTCGCGCCGGGGCTGATCGACATGCACGTTCATCTCCGCGAGCCCGGCCAGGGCTACAAGGAGACCATCGCCAGCGGCACGGCGGCCGCCGCCGTGGGCGGTTTTACCTCCGTTGCGGCGATGCCGAACACCTTCCCGGTAAACGACTCGCCGGAGATCACCCGCTGGATGCAGGACCCCGAGCGCGGCGCGGCGATACGCGTCTTCCCGGTGGCCGCCGCAACGCGCGGGTCTAAAGGCGAAACGGTGAACGACTTTGCCGCGCTCAAGTCCGCCGGCGCAGTGGCCGTCAGCGACGACGGCCAACCCATCCTGAAGGACAGCGTGATGCGCGAGACCCTCGCCGCGGCCGCGCGCGTGGGGCTGAGCGTCATCCAACACGCCGAGGACACGCGGCTCATGCAAGGCGCCGGAGGGAACGCCAGCATGAATCTGGGGCCGGTGTCCTTCAAGCTGGGCCTGCGCGGCATGCCGCCGGAGGCCGAATCCGGCATGGTGGAGCGCGACATCCGCCTGGTGACCGAACTGCGCGACGCCCGCGCCCACCTGCACGTGGCCCACACCTCGACGGCCGCCGCGCTGGCCGCCGTGCGCCAGGCCCGGCGCAACGGGCTGCGCGTCACCTGCGAGGTGACGCCGCACCACTTCCTGCTCACCGAAGAGCACGTGGGCCTCTACAACACCAATGCCAAGATGAATCCGCCGCTGCGCTCGGCAGCCGACCGCGACGCCATGATCGAGGCCATCCTCGACGGCGTGGTGGACTCCATCGCCACCGATCACGCGCCCCACGCCGTGCATGAGAAGGAAGTGGAGTTCGAGAACGCCCCTAACGGCATCACCGGCCTGGAGACCGCTCTGGGCCTCTGCCTGCGCTGGCTGCACACGGAGTGGAAGATGCCGCTGGGCCGCGTCCTGAGCCTGCTGAGCGCCCAGCCCGCGGCGCTATTAGGTCTGAAAGGGCGCGGGACGCTCACCGTGGGCAGCTTTGCCGACGTAGTCGTCTTCGATCCCAAGGCCGAGTGGACCTACAACGCCCGGGAAACCAAGTCCAAGTCCCGCAACACTCCCTTCGACGGCTGGACCATGCAAGGCAAGGTCCGCTGGACGATCAGCGAAGGGCGCGTGGCGTATTCGGCGGAGACTACTTAGGGACTCACTCGCTTCCGCAGTTTAGTTTTTGGCGAAGGAGTTAATGGCTATGAGTTCAGTCGATGATGCAAAATGGCACTGGGCTGAAGGCATCAAGTTTGCCCTTGAAGGCGTCAAGCTGCTTTTCATTCTGAATGGCGCAGCATCTGTATCCATTCTGACGTTTATCGGGAATATGAAGGCCAGTTCAAGCCAGCTAATTTGGGCTTTGCTCAGCTTTGCCTTCGGTGCCGCAACGACCGTGCCAGCAATGATCTTCGCTTATTTCACCCAATTGCAATATGGAAACGCATCCCAAGATGAGATGCATGGTCATCTACTTTGGCAGAAAGCTGGGAAAAGGCATTACACGGCCTACGGATTTATTGTACTGGGAATTTTGTGCTTCTTAATAGGGGCTATTTTAGCGGCTTGCGGACTAATGCATATTCAAAGCTCAAATGTTCCTTGTCAAAATCACCCTTAACTAAACGACGACCCCTTTTTAATCAAAGGAGCGATTCTTACCCCTTGCGGCGGTAGAGGACCTGGAAGTCGTAGCCGGGGTTGGCGGGGAAGAGGCTGGCGACGTGGCGGAGGCGCTCGGCTAGGGCCTGGGCGGCGAGCAGCGGGTAGTCGCGCTCGCGCAGGTCGTGGTAGTCGAAGTCCACGGCCAGCGAGAGCATATAAATCGCCAGCGCGTCGGAGAAGGCCGACTCGTAGTAGGCGCTGCGCGCGCGCTCGTCGATGACCTTCTGAGTATTGCGGCTGTCGAGAACCCGGCTGTCCTGGGCACGGCGGCGGGTCTCCCAGGCGTCCTGGCTGGTTTCGCCGTGGACCTGGGCCTCGGCCTGCGACCAGGCCAGCGACGAAAAGCTCTCCGGAACGCCGGCAGCCTCGACAAAGTTGTGGGCCACGTTGATGAAGAACTCGAAGGCCAGGCCGAAGCGGTCCTCGACCAGCCGGGTGGAGAGAAAAACCGCCTCGGTGGCGCCAAAGGTCGCGTTGCTGTGGCAGATGGCGCGGTCGCCCAGATCGACGGTGTAGGCGGGAGCGATCATGACTTCGCCGGTGTCGGCTATGGCCAGGGGCACAAAGTAATAGGCGCGGTTATCCAGCGCGGCGGAGAGAGTGGCCGGCACACCGCCCACCAGCCGCTCCAGATCGGATTCGGAGACACGGGTCTCGCCCCAGGCGGCGTAGTGGATTCCGTTGGCGGCCTGGGCCACTTTTACTTGCGTGGCAACCTTCTCCGCATGCCAAAGTTCGATCTGTGCGCTGGCCGACATCAAGTTGTTATTCTAGACGACGGAGGCCATGAGGATGGCGGAATCGGCAAAAACGCAACGCCCCGGCGGCGGAAGGTTTCTGGGCTTCCCGCTGGAAGGCTTTGGACTGTTCACCAGCCTGCTGCTGGCCTTTGCGGCGGCCTTTTTTACCTTTTTCGCAACCACCTGCATCGCGATTTTTTCGCTGCTGGGATGGAACCTGATCGGCCACCACGCGGTGAGTTACGCAGACAGTTATCTCTATGCCGGCTTTCCGGCCGGGGTGCTGGCGCTGGTGGTGGCGCTGCCTGTCTTCGGCGTGCTCTGGGTGCGGGCCAGGCTGCGGAAGGGATAGCCGCTTATGCCCGTGCGTTCGATTCGCATTGAAGATCTCACGGGTCCGCTGAAGAATGGCGACACTGCGGGGATGGATCCGGCTCGCACATGGTGCGCTCAGCTTGAGGCTGGCGATATCCTCTATTTCCCCCAGACGCCGGTCACGATCCCGGCGGAGGATTTGCATTTTCTTCTCGGCCAGCAGCAAACCGGCAGCAAACTTCACAAGAACATCGCCTACAAACCAAACCGCGACCAGTTGACCGGCGTCGATGCAAAGACAGCCACTCCCGGACTGGTGGAGCAACTGCACGCGGTGATGCGGCGCTACTCAGCCAGCGTGGCCGGGTTTCTGGCCCAGTTTCTGGCTCCTTATGAACAGCGATGGATCCTGGACTACGCGAGCTATCGCCCCCTCGAAGAGGAAAGCAGGGACTTGCCGGCGCGGCGGCGCAACGATCTGTTGCATACCGACGCCTTTCCCACGCGGCCGACGCGAGGGCGGCGGATTCTGCGCTTCTTCCACAACATCCATCCCACCCGGACCCGCGACTGGGTGGTGGGCCCGCCGTTTCCACGCGTGGTGGGGGCCTTTGTTCCCGGCCTGTTGCCAGTACCCTGTCCGGACGGTGCGTTGAAGCGTGCAGGGAAACGGATGGCGCAGGCCACCGGGTTGGCCAAGCTTATGCCGCAATGGAAGCGCACACCCTACGATGAGTTCATGATGCGGCTGCACAACGCAATGAAGGAGAATGCGGAGTTCCAGCGAAGTTGCGCGAAGGAGCACGTTCAATTTCCGCCGGGCTCGAGCTGGATGGTCTACACCGAGACGGCGCCGCACGCCGTGCTGGCCGGCCAGTATGCGCTGGAACAGACGTTTTTGGTGGAAGCCGCGGCCATGGTGACGCCGGAGTCGGCGCCGGTGGCAATTCTGGAGAAGATGGCGGGAGCGCGGTTGGTGTAGGCGAAGCAGCCGAATACCGACTGGAGCGCATTGTGGCAACTTGCCGGGCCTGAAGGCCCTGCAAGTTGACAGACTTTCCGGGAGCTAAAGCCAGGGGCTCCCTCCGGAATCCGCTATCGACGCTGTAGCATCAGAGCCCGGCCGGTTTGGGGTTTGCGCGGTCGAATTTGGCTACGAGAATCTTGCGCGCAAGGCCGATCTTGGAGAGCAGCCAGATGCCCCAGTAGTGGAGATCGATCTCATACCAGGCGAGGCCGTGGCGCGCGGAGACCGGGTGCGCATGGTGGTTGTTGTGCCAGCCTTCGCCCCCGGTCAGCAGAGCCACCCACCAGTTGTTGCGCGAGTCGTCGCGAGTGTCGAAACGGCGGTTGCCCCACATGTGGGTTGCCGAGTTCACCAGCCAGGTGGCGTGCAGGCCGATGGTCACGCGCAGGAAGACTCCCCATAGAAGCATTCCAACCGCGTTGATGGGGCCGCCCATGAGCCATCCGCCGGCAAACAGCGCCAAGCCGCTTGCCGTGATTGGAATCCAGTGATACTTGCTCAGCCAGACGAAGAAGCGGTCGCGGGCCAGGTCGGGAACATAGCGGTTGAGAATCTCGGTCTGCGCATGCAGCGCGTTGCCCCAGAGAATCCAACCCGTATGCGCCCACCATCCGCCCTCACGGGGAGTGTGGGGGTCGCCCTCCTGGTCGCTGAGCTGGTGATGCACGCGATGGGTGGCCACCCAGAAGATCGGTCCGCCCTCAAGCGACAGCGTGGCGCAGACACTCATTGCGTATTCCAGCCACTTGGGAACCTGGTAGCCGCGATGCGTCAGCAGACGATGATAGCACATGCCGATGCCGACATTGATGGCCGCAGCGTACAGCACCACCATCACCGTCAGGCGCTGCCAGGTGAAAAAGAATAGCGCCGCCAGCGCGCCCAGATGAAAGGCGGCGAACACCGTCAGCGTCAACCAGTTGATGCCCGCGCCCACTGCCGCGGCGCGTCCCATGTGAACCTGCTGCCGCGCGGGAACCGCATGGACTGCCACTGAGGCCGGGGAACCAGAAACTTCTGGAACCGAAATGGTCGCGCCTACGGCTGCGGTTTCAGGAGAAGAAACAGTTAGGACTGAAGCCATACTCGGGGAAGATCCTTGTAGAGTGGCAAAGCGCCCACCCTTGTGCTCATTGTATAGGAGGGTCTATCACAGCCAGGCCCGGCGCCGCATGTTATTTTGCGAAGCGATAAGATTTCTGGCAAAAAATGAGCAATTCTGCTCACTGTCGGGCAATGTAACGCTCCGCTGTCATCCGGCGATGGAGAATTTACCTACAGTCCTTATTCCCTGCTCTCGGTCCCAAACTCTCCTCCACCGGTTACGAAGAGCTTCTCCGCCTGGCCGCGCAGGACGCGATAGAGGGCAAACTGGCGCTGGGTTGCGCCACGCAGTTCGAAGAGCAGCTCGCCACGGTTGTCGGCCAGGGCATCGACCGCGTCCACCAGGCGCATCCGCGGGGTCTCGTCCAGATGAGCGCCATCGGTCACATTCTTCAGCAGCACCAGCACGTTGCCGTAGAGGTCCGGCTGGGCCACCAGGGTTACAAACTTCTGCTGGTTCAGAGGACCGCCGGTGTGCGCCGTTAGCACCAGGGTGGCCCCGGAGCCGTAGGCCAATTCAAAGACGCGAAAATGTTCGTCCACCAGGGGCGCGGGCGGAGGCGGCGTGGGCGGAGGCGCGGGCTTGGCGTTTTTACGAGTTGCCGTCCGCCTGGGCGCGGCCGGGGGCGGGGGCGGATTCAGGCCCAAAGCGCCGCGGGCAATATCCTCCAGGGCCAATTTCATCCTGGCCTCATCGTCCAGGTTGGCCCACGCGTAGTTCCACAGATGCTCAGTGTGGGTCTTCGCGTCGGAGACGGCCACGGCCTGCTGCATGTCGGGCGGCAGGCCCATCAGGGTCGGAATCACTTCCGGGCCGTTGCCGCCGGATTTGCCGCGCTTGAGCCGTGGCCGGTCAGGATCGGTGACATCGGGCAGCGAGTCCACGTGGCCGATCTCCTCCGGTTGCTTCTTGTTGCTCTTCTTCAGCACCGGCCGGTCGGAAACGTCCGCGGGCGTGCCGCCGCCGCTCGATCTGCTCCCGGCGGTGTCGCTGGAGTCTCGCTTGTGGAGCGTGGGCCGGTCAGCGTCGGGACTCGTATCCGAGGACTGGCTGGAACTTGTACTGGCCGGGCTTGCAGTGGAGTTCGCCGTATCCGTGCCGGAGCTGGCATCGCTCGCACTGTCGCCGGAGCTTCTCTTGTGGAGCGTGGGCCGGTCTGGGTCGGGGGCCTGCGCCTGCCCGCCCGAGCCTGAGCCGGCTCCGGTTCCAGAGCCGCCGCCCGAACCACTGCCGTTGCCTGTTCCTCCAGCGGGCGCATCGTCGGGGTGATGCTTGCGATGCAGAACCGGCTGATCGCTCTGCACATCGTCGTCGATGCGGATATGCGCCAGGTCCTGCGCAGACGGCCTGGGACGGAAAGCGGGCAGCGGCTTCCATGACCCATAGCCCACCCACGAGCCCTGTTCCTGCCCGGCGTTCTTGATGTCGAACAGGCCTACCGGCTTGCCGTTCTGCTGAAGTTCGTACTCCACCTGGCTGGCCAGCGCCAGCGGCTGGGGACGGGCCAGGTAGATGCCGCCATCCTGCAGTTTGCCGCCGTCCAGAACGGCCACGGGAACCATGCGGGAGGTCTTGGGCTTGCCCGCCTCTCCGGTCCACTCAAGGACCGCGATGGCCCGTAGCTCGGGGCTGTCCTGGCTGCTTTTCGTCACCTGCCCTGGGTATTGCGCGCACCCCGGCAGAGCGGCCAGCAGTCCGATGACAGCCAGGACCGTTCGTCTCATCAACAATTCACCCGCCCTGCGCGATGACATGTGCCGCCCACCTCGGAAATAATCGAACCTGATGGCCTCTACTGGCCTTCTATTTAGCATACGAGGAATTTCCCCCATGGAACTTAACCGGAAAGTCGCCGACTTTACCCTGCAAACCGACGAGGACAGGACCACCAGCCTGTCCGCTTACGCCGGCAAGCCTGTCGTACTCTTCTTTTACCCCAGAGCGGATACTCCTGGCTGCACCATTGAGGCCTGCGGCTTCCGCGATGCCTTCAAAAAGCTCCAGGCGGCCGGCGCGGTTGTGCTTGGCATCTCCCGCGATACACCCAGGGACCAGGCCAAGTTCCGCGCCAAATACAGCCTGCCTTACACACTCCTTGCTGATGTAGACGAGAAAGTGTGCAATCAGTTTGGCGTTCTGAAGGAAAAGAACATGTACGGAAAGAAAGTGTGGGGCATCGAGCGGACCACATTCGTGATCGGCCCGGACCAGACCCTGCTGCACATCTTTCCCAAGGTTAAACCGGAAGGCCACGCTGAGGAAGTGCTGGCGCTGATCGCGGAATGGCAAAAAGCGCACAAATAGCGGACGCTCCCCTCCCACCCTTCGAGCATAAAGCGCTGGAAGGATGGGGCACGTCGCTTTCGGAGAGACTGGGCGTTCTGCTGCCGCGCGCCTTCTTTGAGGCGCCGCCGGAGTTGGTGGCCCCGCGCCTGCTGGGCAAGGTGCTAGCGCATCGGACGGGCTCCGGGATTTTGGCCGGGCGAATCGTCGAGGCAGAGGCCTACCTGGGCCTGCATCACGACCCGCCCGATCCGGCCGCCCACGCCCATCGCGGCCCCACTCCGCGGAACTCCGTTCTTTTTGGTCCCCCAGGTCATGCATATGTATATGCAATTTACGGCCGTTATTTCTGCATGAACATATCCTGCGAGACCGAGGGCCGGGCCGGCTGCGTGCTGCTGCGCGCGCTGGAGCCCGTGGTGGGAGCGGACCGGATGGCCCTGAACCGGGGCCTTGCGCCCGGCGCGCCGGCCAGGCAGCTTGCCTCCGGCCCCAGCCGGCTCTGCCAGGCGCTGGGGCTGACACGCCAGAGCCACAATGGCCTCGATTTGCTCGATTCAGCCTCCCCGCTGCAAGTGCGCGACGACGGATACCCGGTCACTGAAGTGCTGGTGACGGCCCGCATCGGCGTCCACCAGGCCGCGGACTGGCCGCTGCGATTCGCTCTGCCGGGACACAATTGCGTCTCCGGGCCGAAGCGTTCCGTCGGCAACCGCATCGTTCTTCGGTAAAATTCCATCTAGTGCTTGAAGCCATCCCCGCTCTCCAGGAGAGTTCCTGTTTGAAGCTATCCTCACTCGCCTTGACTACAGCCGCCCTTGCCCTGCTCACAACGGCGGTCTTTGCAGCCGCCACAGCCGACCAAACCCCACAAACCGTAGCAGGCAGTTCACAAGCGGAGGATGAGCATAACTATCCCGCGCCCACCAACCTGAAGGTTCTGCCCAAGGATCTGACCGGGCAGCAGGTTCACGAGATTATGAGGCAATGGGAGGGCTCGCTGGGCACGCATTGCAGCACATGCCACACAGCAGACCCCAACAATATCGGCCCCAACGGCCGCCCTCGGCTTAACTTTGCCGACGACTCCAGGCCCGAAAAGGCCACTGCCCGGTTGATGTACACCATGACCGAGGACATCAACAGGAATTACGTTTCCAAAGTCCCTAGCTCCGAGGTGCCCGTAACCTGCGGCACCTGCCATCGCGGCCACTTGGGCCCGGAGCCCTTCGTCATCCCACCGGATGACCATGACGGTCCGCGTCCGCCTCAAAGCCGGCCTCAGACCCCGCCCATCGCGGGCACAACCCCGTCACCTCCGAAATAACGATAGGCGCCGCTTACGGCTTCCAGACAAACGTGGCCACTGCTCCCGCAGGAAGAGTGGTGGCTACAGTCTTTCCGCGGAAGCTGATGCGCAGCTCCTGACTCGCGGTCCCATTGTTCACCGTGTAAAGCACAACCGCGCCGTCGGGGTTGCGGAAGGCAACATCCTTCAGTTGCGTTCCGGCGGGTTCATCCGATGCGATGCGGACCGCGCCCGGCAAGACGAACCTGGAGGCCTGTCCGATGACGTAATAGTCCACTTCGGTCTTCACCGCGGGCTTTTCCGGATTGGTCAGGTCGATGGTCACCAAGCCCCGGCAAATGTCACAACCGCCCACGTGGGGCCCGTTCTTTTGGTCGGTGGCCAGCGCCCAGAGCACATAGCTCCTGGCCCAGTTGCGGATCACATTGACCAGTTCAGTCGCCTCCTGCGCCAGGATATTGCCTTTCTGGTCGGTTAGGCCGCTGGCTTCCGTCACCCACTGGTCCTTCTTGGGAAACTCCTCGTGATTCCTGGTCATGACGGAGGGTTCGCCGCCATAGTGATGCCAGGCTGTTCCCGCGGCCACGGCGTAGGCTTTGGGGTCCTTCAGAACCGTCTCGGGATAGTCGGGCCGGTCCCAGTTGTGGTCGTAGACCATCACCTTTGGGGTGAGATGCGCGGCGGCCAGCGCCGGCCCCAGGTTATTCGCAAGGAAGGTGGCCTGTTCAGTGGCCAGCATCTGCATGCCGCTATAAGTGGGCGGGGTGTAGAGCGGTTCGTTCTGCACGGTTAGCCCAAAGATCGGCACGCCGGCCGCCTGATAGCCCTGAATCGTCTTGACCAGGTAGTTGGCAAGGGCATCGTAGGCCTCGGGGCGCAGGCTGGAATGGATCTTTTCATCGGGGCTCGATCCGATCATGGTGCCAGTGGTCTTCATCCAGCCCGGCGGGCTCCAGGGCGTCACGATCACTTTGAGATCGGGGTTGAGAGCCAGGGCCTTCCTGAGTTGCGGCAGGATGTATTCCTGGTCGTGCTGGAGCGAGTAGTGCTGGAGGTTGTAGTCGTTCACGCCGACCGGGGTGGTGCAGGCCGTCGTTGTCTGCACGCACAGATCGTCATAGGAGTAGAACGTCGCCGCCAGGTCGGAGGAGCCGATGGGCTGGCGCAGAAAACTCACCGCGATGCCGTCCTTGCGGCTGAACAGAGTCTTGAAGGCCGCATCGGCCTGCGCCGGAGCGAGCTTTTTGGCAAAGAGCCAGGCTGCCGCGTCGGTGAGCGAAGCGCCAAAACCATCGATCTGCTGAAATCGCTGGGCGTCGTCCACGGTGATCAGCGGCGCGGTTTCGGGCGGTGCGGCTGTCGCTGAAAAGTGCAGCGTCTCGCGCTGTGAAAGAGCTTCATGCAAGTCCGGGGTGGTCTGGTAGACCGAGACGGACTGGGCGCGGGCCCCGGCTGTGGCAAGGGCGGCCAAGGCAAGACAGGCGGCAAACTTCGTAGTGCGTGGCATAAAGCCTCCTTCAAGCGAAAAGAGAATCGTAGAACATTTGCCGGGGTTGCGAAAGCCCGTTGACGCGGATCATGCGCGACCGCAGGCTCTCAGAAAAGCAGAATGCGGACGGTTGCTCCAGTCTTAAGGCCATGGTCATCTTCGGGCACCACCAGGAAGCAGTTGGAGCGGGCCAGGGCGGCCAAATCGCCTGAACCGTGCGTTGGGACAAGCGCGACCTCAGGGAGCCTGTCGGCCGCTGCGCTGAAGGTGCAGAACGCAGGGAGAAAGCGTGTGAAGCCTTTTTTCCCGTGCTTGCCAGCCGTTGAGGCAAGCCGCGCCAGGGCAAAGCGCGGGCTGGGCTCAAGACTGCCGGCCAGCGCAGCCAGCACCGGCGCCGCGAAGAGCAGAAAGGTGACTGCCGAAGAAACCGGATTGCCGGGAAGCCCAAAGAACGGCAGAGTGCGCACCTTGCCATGCGCCTGGGAGGCCGATGGGCGACTGCGCGGAAGCTCCCCGAAGACCAGCGGCTTGCCGGGCTGAACGTGAACGCCGGTGAAATGAAAGCGAGCGCCTGCACGGGCCAGGGCCGGCTCGACAAGATCGAATTTGCCCGCGGAGACGCCACCGGAGATGAGCAGCAGGTCAGCCTCCGCGGCCTGGGCGAGCGCTCCGTCGAGGGATCGGGCATGGTCCGCGGCGGTGGGCAGAACCCAGGGCTCGCCGCCCGCCGCGGCAACCATCGCGGCCAGCATGGGGGCGTTCGAGTTGCGGATCTTGCCGGGAGCGGGCGAGGATTCCACAGACACGAGTTCATCGCCTGTGGCGAGAATCGCCACACGGGGCCGGACAAAAACGTCGATTGCAGCGTAGCCGCAGGCCGCGGCCAGGGCAATCTGCGGGAACCGGATCGCGGTCCCGGCAGGCAACAGTTCGTCTCCCCGGCGAGCCTGTGCTCCCTGGGCCACGACATTCTCGCCCGGCTTCACTTTGCGGGGTGGGCGCAGCCGGAGCTGTTTCCCGGCCACCTTGACGTGCTCGCTCATTACCACAGCGTCCGCGCCTGCGGGAACCGGGGCGCCGGTCATGATCTCCCATGCTGCGCCTGGCGGCAACGGCCCGGCTGGAGCTTCTCCGGCACGGGAGGCGCCTACGAGGTCAAGAAAACCATGGGTGGAGGCCTCCAAAGCCCGGCAGGCAAAGCCTTCCTGGGTGGAACGTGTGAATGGAGGCTGGTCGCGGTCGGCGCAGAGAGGTCGAGCGAGCACCCGGCCTGCCGCCAGGCCAAGGTCTATGCGTGCCGCCGGGGGCCGCAACCGGCTCAGTTTGGCCGCGTAATTGGCCACCAGCGCCGCGGCTTGCTCATAACTCGGCAGAGCGGAACTCATGCAATGGATTGTAGAGGGTTTCGCCAGACCGATTTGCCGAAAGGACCAAGATACGCGAAGGGCGCTCCCGCTCGAGCGGGAACGCCCTCCATGGAACGAGCCGGAAGCCGGTTTACTTCTTCTTCTTGGTGGGAGTCTCCGTCCCGTAGGTGGAGTTGTGGGTCTGCGAAGCCTCTGCCAGGATGGCCTTCACCTCAGCGGCATAGGGGCCGTTGGGGGCCAGTTGGAGGTACATCTGATAAGCTTCCGCGCACCCCGGAGGCAGAACGATCTTCCCCGTCTTGGGGTCGATGGTGGCCTTCTGGATGAGACCCTGGCCTTTGAGGTAGTAAGGCAGCGGCTCGGTCGGATCGACCTTGATGGCCTCGTCCGCGGCAGCCACCTGGGCATCGCCGTTGCTCATCTGAAAGAAGATCACCGCCTCGTTCTTCAGGTAGAATGCCGCCTGCATCGGATCGACTTTGGCGGCAGCGTCATAGGCCGCATTCGCCTCGGGAACCTTGCCGGCGCGCGCATAGATCTCGCCCAGGCCGGCGTTGGCCGCGCCCTGAACTTGCGGGTTGGGTTTTTTCGACGCAGCCTCCAGTTCAAGCACCTTTTTGTAGGCCGTTTCCGCATTGTCATACTTCTTCAGGCCGATCTGCGCCTGCCCCAACTGCGCCCACAGAACGGAAGCGTCCGGCTTGGCCGCGGTGTCCTTCAGCATGAGGGCTTCGATCTCGGTGTACTTTGCGGTCTTGATCTCCGCTTCTTTCGCATCGACATCCGATTTGGCCGCGCCAGCCCCAAGGGCTTGGACCGCCGCCGCATGCGCGCTGTCGGCGTCCTTGAAATCCTGCGTAGTGATCTTGATATCGGCGTTGAGGTTTTTGATAACCTCGTTGGCCTTCATGGCTTCGGAATTGTGCTTTCTCAGGTCCTCCAACTGCTTTTTCTGATCCGCGGGCATAGCGTCGATGTACTCTTTGCGGGACATGTCGACGTCCTGGTGCGTGTCCTGGCCAGCCAGCACTTTCACATCATCGACGTGGTCCGCTTCTTTACCGGGCGGCATTCCCGGGGAACGGTAGACAAGCTTGTACACGCCGGGGGCGGCCTGGCCTGTATAATCGCCGTTCGCGTCGACCGGGAAGGTAGCCTTTTCGGATGTCGTCGCGCTCATTCCGGGGCCAGAGGCGACTCGATCAATCCCCACAAGAATCACCGAGCCGCCGGCCTGTGGCGCCCCGGTCGGATTGGTAACGTGGCCGTGAATCGTGCCCGTGTGCCCGGACGTTTGCGCAAGCGCGGGCATGAGGGCGAATGCCAGCAGGCTCGCCGCGGCGGGCAGGCCCAGCCAAAGTGAAATAGTGCGTTTCATCTTCTTCTCCTTGGGAGCGGCGGGAGCGAAATTGCCCGCGGGCTCAAAAAAGTCGTAATTTGCCGGCCCACACGCTGGTCGACGCCAACGGCGTTTCCCCAGCAAGCGTGCTCTTGCAGCCGAATGCCATAGATCGTACAAAAACAGTGAAAAACCTGTGGCCCCGGCGGCCTTCTGCATCTGTGACCGGGCAGCCGCATCGCGCAACCCGGCTCACGGATTGTTCTGTTTTCAGAACCCAAGTTAAATCCAATCGAGGACTCAACACAAGTGTGCGTGGCAGGATGCGCAATGCTTGCCGCTTCCAGAACTGCGTTTACGTCGAATCGAATGGACCCTTGCGTCCCGCCGCGGGCTGCAATGCCCCGCCGTCAGGCGATCCCACGCTGGATCGTGCCACCGTGTTCACCTTCCCATGGTAGTGTACCGGAGGAGCGCCGTGTGTGGCCTCTATCACACCCTAAAATGAATGTATGGCAACCACGATCCGCATCGCGACCCCGGCGGATATCCCGCAGATTCTCTCCTTCATCCGCGCCTTGGCCGCCTACGAGCGCGCGCCCGACGCCGTGACGGCAACCGAAGCGGGCCTGATGCGGGACGGCTTTGGCCCCAACCCCTTCTATTCCTGCCTGATGGCCGAGCACGATGGTCAGCCGGCCGGCTTTGCCCTCTACTTTTTCAACTACTCCACCTGGATGGGGCGGCCGGGGCTCTATCTGGAGGACATCTACGTTCAGCCGGAGTTTCGCGGCCTGGGAATCGGAAAAACGCTTCTGCAGCGCGTTGCGGCCATCGCCGTGGAGAAAAACTGCCCCCGCCTGCAGTGGGAAGTGCTGGACTGGAACACACCGGCCATCGAGTTTTATCGCATCATGGGCGCCGAGTTTCTGGATGAGTGGCGCAATGTGCGCGTGAGCGGCGAGGCGCTGAGGCGGCTGGCCAGCGTCGAAGGATAGCGATCATGACTCTGCGCCGAAATAGCCGGGTGGGCGAACAACACACTGAGTTCTCAGGGCCGAAGGCGTCTGCCCAACCGCAGGTGGTTCGCGTGATAGGCGGCGGACTCGCCGGCCCGGAGGCCGCACTGACCGCGGCGCGGCTGGGCTGCCGGGTGGACCTCTACGAAATGCGGACTATGGTGGACGGCAAGCCGCGCCTGACCCCGGCCCACCAGACGATCGATTTTGGCGAACTGGTCTGCTCCAACTCGCTCAAGAGCGAGTCGCCCAATACGGCGCCCTGGCTCCTCAAGCAAGAGATGCGGCGGGGAGCTTCCGCTCTCTTGCGCCTTGCGGATGAATCGGCTGTACCGGCAGGCCACGCGCTGGCCGTGGATCGCATCGAGTTTTCGCGGCGCATCGGCGAGGCAATTGCCGCCCAGCCGGCGATTCGCGTCCACCGCAAAGAGGTCACAAGTTTGGAACAGGACGAAGACGGCGCGAAGTGCACCATCGTGGCCACCGGACCGCTTACCTCCGACGCACTGAGTGGCGAGATCGAGCGCATCACCGGCTCCGGCCATCTGGCCTTTTACGACTCCATCTCGCCCATCGTCGATGCCGAGTCCATTTGCATGGAGCGGGTTTATTTTGCCGCGCGCTGGGACAAGGGCACAGCCGACTACATCAACTGCCCCATGGACCGCGCCGAGTACGACCGCTTTCTGGATGCGCTGCTGGCCGCCGAAGCCGCCGAAGCCAAAGAGTGGGAGAAGCTCGAATACTTCCCACCCCATGCGCCAGTTGCAGGTGCATGGGGGCCCCGGTACTTCGAGGGCTGCCTGCCCATCGAGGTGCTGGCCCGGCGAGGCCGCGACACGCTGCGTTTCGGACCCATGAAGCCCGTCGGCCTGCGCGACCCGCGCACCGGACGGACACCGTGGGCCGTGGTGCAGTTGCGCAAGGAGAACCTGCGCGCCGACAGCTATAATCTGGTGGGCTTCCAGAACCATCTGAAGTTTGGCGAACAGGCGCGTGTCCTGCGCCTGATTCCGGGCCTTGAAAACGCGCGCTTCCTGCGCTACGGCCAGATTCACCGCAATACTTATATCCAGGCGCCGCTTCTTCTGGATGAAACTCTGCGCCTGAAAAAAGAGCCGCGGCTTCTCTTCGCCGGGCAGCTTTGCGGCGTCGAGGGCTACACCGAGTCGATTGCGACCGGGCTGCTGGCAGGGATCTACGCGGCTGCGCTGGCGCGCGGAGAAGAACCCACGGCCGCGCCACGCGCCTGCGCCCTCGGCTCGCTGGTCCACTACATCACTCATGCCGATCCCAAAGACTTTCAGCCGGCCAACATCACCTTCGACCTGCTGGAACCGCTCGATGAAGAACTGCGCAAGAAGGTTCGCGACAAGAAGGAACGGCACAGGTTGCAGTGCGAGCGAGCGCTCAAGGCCTTCGACGCGTGGTGGAGCGCGATGCCGCAACCGGCTGTAGAACTTCGCGCGTAAAATTTGCGTAGTTCTGTGGTACGCTGTGTCTGCCTCAGGAAAGGTCTCATATGCACGCCATCTCTGCCGCCGACTCCGTTTCGCTTGCCATTCAACGCACCAGAGAGCTCCTCTTCAGGCCATTCAACTGGGGAACCTATCTGAAACTTGGCCTGGTCGCGATCATCACCGAAGGGATCGGGGGCCATCTCCAATCCTCAGCGCACGGTGGCCCACCGCCGGGACATGGACCCATGGTCTATTCGCCGTCCAACATCCCACCGGAATGGATTGCGGTGATTGTGGCGGCTGCGTTGGCGGTGATTCTCCTGTGCATTGTGATCTTTTACCTGATCACGCGGCTGCGGTTTGCCTTCTTTCATTGCCTGATTCACAACACCAGCGAGATTCGGCCCGGATGGTGGCTCTATCGAGCGCAGGCGAACCGCTTTTTCTGGCTGAATTTAGGGGTGGGATTCTGCTATCTGCTGTTGCTGGCGTTGATCTCGCTTCCGTTCGTCGCTGGGTTCATACGGCTGTTTCACGAGACTCCACCGGGCGGCCATCCCGATCTGGGGTTGTTGCTGGCTCTCGTATTGCCCTTGATTCCGGTCATCTTTCTGCTGGTGCTGGTTGGAGTCATGGCCGACGTGGTTTTGCGCGATTGGATGCTGCCGCATTTCGCGCTGGAGGATGTAACGGCCGGCGAAGCGTGGGAAGAGGTGTGGGATCGGATCAAGGCCGACACGAGGCAGTTTATTGTTTACGCGTTGCTGCGCTTGATCCTGCCGGCGATTGCGATTATTGGCTTGTTTATCGTGCTGATCATCCCTGGGCTCATGCTGGCTGGCTCAGTTGCGGCGATTGAATACGGCATCCACTCGGTCTTCGCGGATGCGACGGGCGCAGCCGCGCTGGTCGGAGTTCTTCTTGAGGTCTTCTTCGGCGTGGTTGCATTTGGCTTCGCGTTGTTGGCCGGCATCTGCCTTGGAGGGCCCGTGAGCACGGGGGTGCGGGAGTATGCGCTGATCTTCTACGGCGGCCGTTACCAGGTTCTTGGGGATATTCTCTACCCGCCGCCTCCGCCGCTTGCTGTGTGATCGGTCGCCGGCGGCCTTCGATGCGTGGTTAACAGCGATCTCGCAGGCAAGAATTTAGCTGGCTTTATTTCGCAGCGGCGAACGTTCTCTCCGAACCGCAAGAATCAATCCGCAGGAACCTTTCCGGCTCCGTCAGTGTCCAAGTAGAGAAGGGACGCTCCCGCAATGTGCGCCTGGGGGACCGTGTACCCTGAAGACTGGAGTGTGCGGATGCGTTGGATTCCCATTCTGGCCTATTCGGTTTGCTCGGCTGCGCTGCTCGGCGCGGGCGCGGCTGTTGTCGAGGGGCAGGCCGCGCCGGCCAAGACTCCGGCTCCGCAGGGCCCCGCGCACCTGGTGCTTCCGCCCGTGCCCAAGGCGCTGCTGCCGGATGCGTTTGCGGGATGGGTGGCCGAGCAGCCGCCGAAGACGGTGACCGACCCCGCCCAGGCTGATCCGGCCAACGCAGCAGCCCTCAAGGAGTACGACTTTACCGACGGCGCGCTGGCCGATTACAAGCGCAGCGGCGAAACGCTCAACCTGCGCGCGCTGCGCTTTCACGACGCCAGCGGCGCCTACGGAGCGTATTCGTTTTACCGCCAAAATGGCTGGCCCAAGGAGGAGATCGGCACCGGCGCCACGTCAAACCGCAACCGGGTGCTTTTCTGGCTGGGCAATACCGTGGTGGATGCGAACTTTTCGCGCATCGGCCCCATGTCCGGCTCCGAGTTGCGCGAACTGGCCGGCCAGTTGCCCGTCCCCGAGGGAACCAAATCGCTGGCGCCCCCCATCCTGGCCAACCTGCCGCAGGCCAAGCTGGACGGACAGACCACGCACTATGCGGTGGGACCGGCGGGCTATGCGGGGGCTGGCGGCGTGCTGCCGCCGGAGCTGGTGGGCTTCGATCGCGGCGCGGAGACAGTAACCGCCAACTACTCGCTGCGCTCCGGTCCGGCCACGCTCACCATCATCGACTATCCCACGCCGCAGTTGGCCGCCACACAGGAGAGCAAGATTCGCGACTACATCAAGGCCGGCAGCCAGGCCCAGCCCGCCTGGCCCAAGCCGTTGCAGGACTCCGACCAGGCATCGCTGGAAGTCCGCCGCAGTGGGCCGCTGGTGGCCATCGTGAGCGGAGACGCCATTCCCGAGGAGAGCCACAAGCTGCTGGCCACGGTGCATTACGAGGCCGACCTCACCTCGATTCCCCAGCCCACGGAGTCCGAGATCGCAAAAACCGGCAAGCTGCTCATGGGCATAGCTTTCCTGGTGATCATCGGCGCCAGCGCCGCCATCCTGCTGGGGTTTTTCCTTGGCGGCGGCCGGGCCCTCTACCGCATTGCGCGCGGCAAACCGGCCTCCTCGGTCTACGAAACGGAGTTCATTCGCCTCGATTTGCGGGAAGAATGGATCGAGTCGCCGCCAACTATTGACAAGTCGCATCCGAAGGGTTAACGGGAGCACTAAACCTGTGGAAAACTGGATGTAAACCCTAAGAAACACCCTGAAAAGACGGAAGCAAACGGAAAGAAAAAGGCGAAGACACGCCGAAGAGAGCACCTGTGCGTTTCCAGACAAACGTTCATCAAGTTATTGACTTAAAAGCACTTATTTATCCTTCGATTTCTCCTTGACACTCCCTTCCTACGCCCCTACTATGCAGCCAGAAAGTTCTGATGGTTTTGCCTCCGTTGGAACTATTCTCCCTGAGGAGAGAGCTGCCCTGTTGCCGGGCGGCTCTTTCCGTTTTGCGGCTTTATGGCTCGCTCTTTTCCTCCTGGTCAACGAAGGCTCCCGCCGATTCGGTCCACTCCTTCCCGCATTGTTCGCATTGCCAGGTATTGAATGGATCGACACCTTCAAGCACCGGGTCCCGGGCGCCGCAGTTGGGACATTTGGGCGGCTCGAACTCCGGCATTTCCATCTTGGATTGATCGATGATCTCCTGCGGAATGGGTCTGGAGGCGATCTCGAGCGCCTCTTCCAGTTGATCCGCGGCAACCGTTACGCGAATGTAGCCCTCCTCGACCAGGTAGCGATCCGTCCAGCTGTCAATACCCGCACGGCGCAACACTTCGCGCAATTGCCAGGCCTGCTCCCGGCTTTCGCACTCGCATAGCGGCGTCTTCCAGGTGTATTCGCGGGGAAGATCGTCTTCCTCATCCTCGCCGGCGGCGTCTGATTGAAGGTCGTCAGGATCCGAATTGCCGGGCCGCTCCCATCGCGGAGCCGAGGGACGATCTGAGCTCTTTGACGCCTCGCTCGCGGCTCGCGGCTCATCCAGTCCGCGATTCCTCATCTCGTTGCGCAGAACCTGCTGCGCTGTTTCGGTCAGATCGACGAAATCGCTGGCCAGTTCCTGCAGTTCTTCATCGCTTATCTCGCGGTAGTGTTCCGTGAGCCTTTGCCAATCCTCTGCCGGGTTGCCTAGCATGAGGAGCAGTATAGCCGCTTTACGCTCCGCATACGTCAAGGTAAAATCAGTTGAGCAGGCCGAAGTAGCTCAGTTGGTAGAGCAGCTGATTCGTAATCAGCAGGTCATCGGTTCAAGTCCGATCTTCGGCTCCATTCCTATCCCCGCTCCTCCCGTTCTCAAAGCCACTTTGCCGGTTTCATTCCGGGTTGAACCGCGTTTTGTGCATTTCTCCTCGGTTATCCACAGGCCGCCTCGCGCCCCGGCCTCACGCGAACCAAGTCAGGCACCCGTTATCCACGTTTTTTTGTTGCGGCGGCAGTTCCGATCTGCTTATTCACACTTACACTTGGCATAATCGCAGCAAGAGCGGTTCCTCAGTAACTGTTCCAGGAGCTCCGTCCAGGGCCTAGGCCGGGGAATTCGAGTTCAGGAACCGAGTTCAGAACACGAGTTCAAGCCCCGAGGCCGAGCCGTACCGGGGGTGATGTATTACTTGTGGGAGCACTCAAGAGTGACCAGCTATAGCCGTCAGGACGTGTTGCGCATCTTCCAGATCAGTTCCCATCAGTTGCAGGGGTGGGAGCGAGCCGGACTGATTCCTCAACAGCAGACCTACACCTTCCAGGATCTTGGGCAGTTAAGAACCCTGCGCGCCCTGCGCGAGGAAAGTGTGTCCGCGGCCTCTATCCGGCATTCGATCGTGGCCATGAAGGCCGTGGCCGGCATGGCCAATCCGCTGCTCGAGGCCTGCCTGGTCCGTAACGGCGCGCGCCTCGCCTTCCGGCACCGTGGCGCCATGGTGGACCCCATCCGCCGTCAGTTGCTCTTCGACTTCGAGCGCGTTGGCTGGATGGATCGGCCGTCGGCCAGCTCCGAGCCATATCCGCTGCACCGTCCGGGCTCGGCGAACCGGAATGGCGTTCTGGATCGCTTTCTGGCCGCGGTGCAGGCCGAGGAAGCGGGCGAAAAGCAGCGGGCCATCTCCCTCTACGAAGATATCCTGGAGCTTGATCCGGAGTACGCGGCGGCCTACATCAATCTCGGAACCATCCACTTCCACTTGCGCCAGTATGGCCGCGCCGAGGAGCTCTATCGCCGCGCCACCGCGGCTGACCCCGGCTACGTGCTGGCTTTCTTTGATCTCGGCAACGTCCTCGACGAGTTGCAGCGGCTGGACGAATCCATCGCCTCTTATCTCCAGGCCGTTGCACTTGCGCCCCGCTACGCCGACGCCCACTACAATCTGGCCCTGGCTTACGAGCGCAAGGAACAGCGCCGCCAGGCCCTCCGCCACTGGCTGGCCTATGTCAAGCTGGACAATTACGGCCCCTGGGCCGACCACGCCCGCGCCCAGATCCGCAAACTTCTCAGCGGCGAAAAGCTCTCCATCGCCTGGCGCGCAAACTGCTTCGTTCCGCCCCGCAAAGAGACGGCGGCGCTGGAACTGGTGTGAGACTTAGACTAGAGCGGTTCTCCAATTCACATGCCCTTGCAAACTCTGTGCAAGGTGGCTTTACCGTGCGGCAGTTTGCGCCCGGCTCTGCGGACGGGCAAATTGGAGCGGTCCACGCGCCGCTCACGCCAGCTTTGCTCGTTTGGTGGTTCGTGCCGGGCTGGGTGGGGGATCGAGCAGTTTAGGCCTGGATGCGTTCTCCTCTGGCAATCCATCGTGCAGAAGCGTGTTGAGCAGCGACTTGTGAACCCGAATGCGGCCCTTGTAATCGATGTAGCCGAGCTTCCTGAAGCGATTCATGAAGAAGCTGACGCGTGACCGGGTTGTACCGATCATCTCCGCAAGAGCTTGTTGAGTTATCGGTGGAATGAGTGTCTCCGGCTCACCCGGTTCACCATATTCCGCCATCAACAGGAGTGCCCGCGCCAAACGCCTCTCGCTGGAGTTGAAGAGTTGATCGACGAGATCCGCCTGGGTTCTCATGCCACGAATCACGGTGAACTTCAGGAAAAAGTCGGAGAACGCATGTTCCTGGTGCAGGACGCGGAGAATCCGATCCCTCGCGATCTTGAGCGCCGTACAAGCGGTAATGGCAGAGGCCGTGGCCATTCGAAGCGTTCCCGCTCCGGCCATCGACTCCTCGCCAAAAAAGTCCCCGGCTACGAGCAGCGTAACCGTAGCTTCTTTGCCCTTCTTGGAAGCGACGGTGAGCTTTGCCCGGCCAGTCTGGAGATAAAACACAGTGTCGGCGGGGTCTCCCTGGGAAAAGAAAACCTGCTTTCTCTCGAGATGGACGATGCTTCGTCCCGGCCCTTTGGTGGCGAGGAAAATGGAGGTATCGAAGGGCTTCTTCTTGACTCCACCCATCTGGACGGCCTCTTCCCGAATGCGGTCTGGCGGCCGATAAACGTCAGCAGCGCCGCATGCGGCGGCGATGGACCATCCTTTCGCTCCAGAGCACACAATTCTTAACGCGCCTAGGCAGTATCGCAGCGTAATCGGCAATAGTCTGTGCTGTTTAGCTCATTCGTTGCATTTATTTGAAGGAGGGAATCCGGCGCGGAACCTGCGCAACATGAGGGCGAAACAAACGAGCGAGGTAGCCGTCCTGCTTGGCTGGCCTCGCGCCGGCCATAGCGCCGTTTACAGCTTCTGCGTGCGCTGTACGGCCCGGACGCCGTCTACCCGGCGCAGACCCAGGACCATGCGGTTCAGGTGGTGGAGGTCCTGGGCTTCGACGACAAAGTCGACGACGGCTTCGCCGTTCTCGGCCTGGCGCAGTTCAACGCCCCGGATGTTGGTGTTCTCGTCGGAGATGACGGCGGTCAACTCCTTCAACATGCCGGCGCGGTCGTCGCAGAAAACGGTGATCTTGACCGGATAACGCTGCGGCTGGCCGGCGGACTGGTCGCCGACGCGCGACCACTCGACGTTGATGCGGCGGTCGCTCTCGTAGAGCAGGTTCTGCACGTTGGGGCAACTGCGGGCATGCACGGCCACGCCCTTGCCGCGGGTGACGTAGCCGACGATCTCTTCGCCGCGAATGGGGTTGCAACATCGCGCCCGATAGACGAGCAGGTCGTTCTGCCCCTCCACCTGCAGCGAGTCGGAGCCGGATAGGTGCAGCTTGCGCACCGCATCGGACATGGCCGGCTCGCCGCTGCCGCCCGGCTTGGTTTCGGGGCTGACCTCGGCATCGCCCTGGTTGGCATACCCCGGCGCCAGTTTGTTCAGCACCTGATGGGCGGAGTGCTTGCCCTGGCCGAGGGCGGCCAGCAGATCGGCGGCCGTGGCCACGCCGTACTCGTTGGCAATGCGGCCCAGGTCCTGGTCGTCGATCTGGCTCATCGGGACTTTGAATTTTTTGGCCTCGCGCTCCAGCAGCTTGCGCCCGATCTCCACCGCCCGGCGGCGCTGGTCTTCATTCAGCCAGTGCTTGATCTTATTGCGGGCGCGGGGGCTCTTGACGAAGGTGAGCCAATCGCGGCTCGGCTTGTGATCCTTCTGGGTGACGATTTCGACGATGTCGCCGGTGCGCAGCTTGGTGCGCAACGGCACCATGCGCCCGTTTACCTTGGCCCCCACGCAGGTGTGGCCAACCTCAGTATGGATGGTGTAGGCAAAATCCACCGGCGTCGCGTCCGCCGGAACCACCACCACCTTCCCCTTGGGCGAAAAGGTGTAGACCTCATCCGGATACAGGTCCATCTTCAGGCTGGAGAGGAATTCGTTGGGGTCGGTCATCTCCTTCTGCCACTCGACCAGTTGGCGAATCCAGTTCAGCCGTTCCTCGTCGCGGGCATTGATCGCGGCTCCGCCGGCCTTGTACTTCCAGTGGGCGGCGATGCCTTCCTCGGCGATGCGGTGCATCTCCTCGGTGCGGATCTGCACCTCGAACTGGTGGCCGCTGGGGCTCATCACCGTGGTGTGCAGCGACTGGTAGCGGTTGGCGCGGGGCATGGCGATAAAGTCCTTGATGCGCCCCGGCACCGGCCGCCACAGGGTGTGAATGAGACCGAAGACGGCGTAGCAGGAGGCCACGTCCTGCGTAATGACGCGGATGGCCAGCAGATCGTAGACCTGGTCGAAGCTGACCTTGGAGCGCTGCTGCTTCTGGTAGATCGAGTAGCTGCGCTTGATGCGCCACTCCACGCGGGCCTTGATTCCGCTTTCGCGCAACTGCTCCACCAGCGTGTCTTCCACGTTGCGCAGAAACTGCTCGCCTTCGACGCGCTGGGCCTCGACGGCAGCCGACACCTGCTCGTAGCTCACCGGATCGGTGTAGCGGAAGGCCAGGTCCTCGAGTTCGCCACGCACCTTGCCCATGCCCAAGCGGTGGGCCAGCGGAGCATAGATGTCCTGCGTCTCGCGGGCGATGGCTTCCTGGCGGTCGGGCCGCAGGTGCTCGAGAGTGCGCATGTTGTGCAGCCGATCGGCCATCTTGATCAGTACCACGCGCACATCGGACACCATGGCCAGCAGCATCTTGCGCACGTTTTCGGCCTGGCGGTCCTCGCGGTTGGCAAACTGGATCTTGTCGATCTTGGTGACGCCTTCGACGATGTGGGCCACCTGATCGCCAAACTCGGCTTCAATTTCCTCATTGGTGGCGGGCGTGTCCTCGACCGAGTCGTGCAACAGGCCGGCAGCGATGGCCGTGGCGTCCAGCTTCATCTCCGCCAGCACCTCAGCCACCTCCAGCGGGTGGACAATGTAGGGCTCGCCGGAGGCCCGCATCTGTCCCTCGTGATGCTTGACGCAGAACTCCCAGGCCTTGCGGATCAGAGAGATGTCTTCGCTGGGACGGTTGGCATGGACCTGTTTGAGCAGGGCCTCCATGCGCTGATCGATGGCGCGCAACTCTGCTCCGCGCACAGCAGCCGCCCGTTCCCCCGAAGGAGACGGGGGCGCGCCGGGAACCTCCGCCGGACTGGCCTGCCGGACAGTCGCCATGCTTTATTATAGGCCGCAAACGTTTGTCGCGCATGAACGGGCCGGGGTTCGATCCTTGTTAAGATGAACCAAACCAAGAGAACACATGACCAAGCCGCGCAATCCTCGACCTGTTACAAACCAAGAGGCGCTCAAAGCCGCCAGGCCCACGTCTCCTTTTGAAGGGATTCACGAGAAGCCCGCTCCCGGCGCCCGCATCAGCCGCCGCGCCACCGACCGGTTGCGGAGCGGCTATCTTTGGGTCTACGCCTCCGACATAGAGGCTCTGGAACTGCCTCAGGAGGGCGACGCCAATCCTTCCGCACTGCTGCCGGTGGCCGACCGCCGCGGACTCTTGCTGGGCACCGCGCTCTACAGCCCCTCCTCGCAGATTGCGCTGCGAATGATCTCGCGGGAGGCCATCGATGAGGCCGCGTGGCTGGAGTTGCTGGCTGTAAGGCTGCGGCGGGCGATCACCCGGCGCAAGCCGTTGCTGAACGAGCAGAACGACGCCTGCCGGTTGTGTTTCAGCGAGGCCGACGAGCTGCCCGGCCTGGTGGCGGACAAGTACGGCAATCTCGTAATTCTGCAACTGCTGGCCAGGGGATTGGATTCGGCCGCGGTGCGGGAGACTTGCGTGCGCGTGCTGCGCGAGGAACTGGCGCCGGCGGCCATTGTGGAGCGGCCCGATCCGCGGATGCGCGAGTTGGAAGGGCTGGCCGCGCCCGGCTCCGAACCCCTTTTTGCCGAAGATGCCGCCAATCCGGTCACCAGCACCGAATTCCGGCTCAACGGCCTCAAGTTCCACTTCGACGCCAACTCCGGGCAGAAGACGGGCGCCTTCCTCGACCAGCGGACCAACTACGCCGCCGCTCAGGAATGGGCGCGACGGCTGGGCGCTACAGGACGGGCGCTCGACGTTTGCTGCTACCAGGGCGGCTTTGCCCTGCACCTGGCTCAGGTTTGCCGTCAGGTCACGGGCATTGACGCCTCCCGCGCCTCGCTGGAAGTGGCGGAGCAGAACCTTGAGGCCAACCGCAGCCGCCTCACAGCTCAAGTGGATTGGGTGGAGGGCGACGCCTTTCAGATCCTGCGCGACTGGTCGGACGCGGGCGAGAAATTCGACGCTATTGTGCTTGATCCGCCGGCCTTCGCCAAGACCAAGCGGGCTGTCGAGGGTGCCCTGCGCGGCTACAAGGAATTGAATCTGCGCGCCCTCAAGATGATGCGCCCCGGTGGCCTGCTGGTGACCTGTTCCTGCTCTCACCACGTGAGCTGGGCGGAGCTCGAGGCCAGCGTAGCCTCCGCCGCCGCGGATCTTCCCCGGCGTGTGCGCCTGCTGGAGCGCCGCGGCGCCGCTCCTGACCATCCGGTGGTGCTGAATCTGCCGGAGACCGAATACCTGAAGTGCCTAGTGCTGGAAGTGGAATAGGCCTGGGGCGCTTCAGCTTTCAGAGTGCGTTAGGCCTGTTAACCCTCATTTCTCACGAGATATGCGGATTCCCGGGAACAATTGACACGTGGGCCGCGTAGATGAGATTGGCGCGGTGGGGCATCGATCGCCGTCGCGCCGGTGATTGCAAAGGAGAATCCCATGCGTAAGTTCGTCAGCGTTGCCGGCTTGGCTACAATGCTCTGTCTTGCCGTTTCAATCGGTTTTGCCAAGACGCCTCCGCCCCCCAGGAGCGGCTCGGGCACGATCGTGATCGTCTTCAAGGATGGCCACCGGCAGAGCTTTAATCTTTCCGATATTGAACGGGTAGAGTTTCCCGCGGCAACTGCCGCGTCCGATGAGACGGGAACCGCCAACGCCCTGTTGCCGTCACGCGGCCGTTTCCTTGGAAAGTGGGAAGTTGGCGATGGAGCGGGAAGCAATTTCTTCATCACCCTCTATGACGATGGCGACGCTCGGAAGTCCATCGGCGGCACACACGGCAAGTGGGTTTACGTAGACGGCGAAGCGCGCGTTACCTGGGATGACGGCTGGCAGGATGTGATCCGCAAGGTCGGCTCCCGATACCAGAAGTTCGCCTACAAAGAGGGCAAATCGGTCACGGACACGCCCGACAACGTCACCGACGCCCACAGCACCACTCCGCATCCCATCTAGGTAGAACCGCCAGCAGCCGCTGGAACCAGGAGCGCCGTGCCGGAGCGGAGCACGTCTGCTTCCCCTTGGATGCGGCTGACCGTAGCTCGGCCAGCGTTTCTTTCACCAGCGTCCGCAACGACTCGGCCTCAAAGGTGCAGGATCGCAGGTAGGCCGAGACGGTGAGCCCGGCCTCCGCGGCGCGCCTGTGTAGTTGCGCGCATTCCGCTTTGCTTAGCCGGATGGTGATGCTGGCGCATTTCAGACTCCGGTCAAGCTCCGTGGCCAGACCCTGGGTGGCCTCGGGTTCAGCGTCTCCGCCGGTTGGAACAGCCGCATGCGTGGTTGCCGCAGGACCGGCGGGGATGGTAGCCGCGGGCAGCGGCTCACGGTTTCTGATTGGCCCAGGATCGGCGATCTGCGTCAGCGAACGATCGTCGTCATCCACCGGCCGGTAGCGCGCGTGGGCGCGCAATGCATGCTCGTAGCTGAGTGTCGCAACGTCGTCTTCAAGACCGTCGTCTCTCCATGTGGGACCGCGATCCGCCGCGGCGGACGCGGGCGCGGCCAGCGCAGCCAGCATGCCGACAAAGCTGGATGAAGCGGAGGAGGGCGCGAGTTTCCGCCCCTGCGACAGAGACCCGTCCCCCCACCCCGGCGAATAAGAACCGTTCGCCAGGAACCCCGAGTCGCCGGGGGCCCCGGATTTTTCTGCCGGTTGCTGCATGGCTTGGAAGATACTCCGAGGGCGGCCGCGAGCGAGAGGAATTTCCCCTGCGGAAGGCCGAGCAGATTTCGGATAAGGAAACGCCTGTTGCCAGTCCCAAAATGAAACCGCTCAACTGGTCGCCGAAGCAAAGCTGCGCGCGGTCAGTCGCAAACGGCTTCGCATGCCTCTGGGTCGGGGAGTATCCGTCCAGGAAGCCGCAACAACTGAGTCACGGTATCGGCGCTCATGGGGCGGGCGAACAGAAAGCCCTGCCCGTAGCGGCAGCCCAATTGCCGCAGCAGGCGGTACTGTTCGCGAGTCTCTATGCCTTCGGCCACCACATCCATCCCCAGCACCCGGGCCAGTTCGATGATGGTGCGCACAATCTGCAGCGGTTGGTCTCCGTTGGTCATGCGGCCCACGAAGGAACGGTCGATCTTGAGCACGTCGAAGGGAAAGGAATGCAGGTGGTTGAGCGAGCTGTAGCCAGTGCCAAAATCGTCCATCAGCAGGGAGACGCCGAGCCTGCGCAGGCTGCCCAGCACCTCCATAGCTGTATGCACGTTTGGAATCAGGCTGAACTCGGTCATTTCGAGACCGAGTTGGTGGCTGGAGATGCCGGATTGGAGCAGCAACGCCTCCACGTGGTCAGCCAGTCCTTCGCGGGAGAACTGGCGCGCGGAGAGGTTGACGCAGACCCGCAACGAGCCGTGGCGGGAATCCTCCTGGCACCACTTCCGAATCTGGTTGCAGGCCTCGGCAAGCCCCCAGTCGCCGATGGGCAGGATCAGCCCGCTTTCTTCGGCCTGCGGAATGAAGTCCATCGGAGGGATAAGTCCCCGCTCGGGGTGAGCCCAGCGGATGAGCGCCTCAAGGCCAACGATCTTGCGCATGGAGAGATCGACCTCGGGTTGGTAGTGGAGCACAAACTCGCGCTCGTCAAGGGCGCGGCGCAGGTCTGGTCCGGACGGCCACCTTTTGGGGGCGCTCGCAACGCGTGACCGCCGCATCCCGCGCTTGGCGAAGGCTTTGCGCAGCCTGCGTAGTTCCAACAGGCTGGAAGCCATATCGGCAAGGCTCTCCAGCATGCGAAGCTCGTCCAGGGCCATGCGGCGGCGGGGCTGGCACCCAAAAATGGTCAACGTCCCCAGGATATTGCCTTCAAAAGAGCGCACCGGAACGCTGGCAAAAGAGGCTATGTCGAGTCGTCTGATTGTCATCCGGCCACCCTCGAACTGAGGGTGTTGTGAGATGTCCGGAACGATCACCGGACCATCATCGGCGAGCACCATATCGAAGATGGATTGGCTGCGTGGCAGTTCGCGAACGTCTTCACCCCAGTGCGACTTGATCCAGATGCGGCTCTCGTCCGCAAAACCGAGCAGGGCCGTATCGGCCCGGAAGTACTCGGCAGCCAGCCGGGTAATGGCGTCGTAACCGGGTTCCGGCGGGGTGTCGAGAATCCCTAGCGAGTTGAGGGCAGCCACACGTGCAGCCTCCTGTTGACGATCGAAACTGTCGGTCTTCAACTCAGCTTGCGGCATCTTCACCCCGACTCACCACCCCCGTGACGAAAACCTGTCGCCGGGAATCTCGGCACAGCGGTACTCCAGGCAGCGCGGTCCCAGTTGCATCCCGCATCTCCCTTATCGGAAGGGATTACCAAAGGCATGAGGTTACTCGAGCGCAGTGTCCTTGAGTACCGCCGGCTCAGCCTGTCCTTACTTGCCGATGGCGGGTTGTGCCGTTTCGGTCCAATGCAGGCCCTCGCCGGCGCGCAAGCCCGGTAAAATCAACTCCAGTGTCAGGATTGGAACCAACTCAACCCGACCCGGGCTCGAAACTGGGGGACTCGGAATTGGGGCGCGCGCGGTCGCGGTGGGCGCGCGGCCTGGGGCTGCTGCGCCCAACGCACACGCACACCGCCTTTACGGCCACCCTGGTACTGATGGCCTCCGCCTTCCTGTCGCACATCATGGGCCTGGTGCGGATGAAATGTATTGTCTGGCTCTTTGGCAGCGGCATGGAAGCCGACGCGTTCAACGCCGCTTTCGTGCTGCCGGACATGATTTCGTACTTTCTGGTGGGCGGCGCTGCCTCCATCACCTTTGTCACCATCCTCACGCGCTATCGTGAAACGGGGCGTGAAGAGGAGGGGCAGCGGTCGCTCTCGGTAATTCTGACCACGATGTTTCTGGTGCTGGGCGCAGCCATTGTGCTGGCTGAAGTCTACGCCCCACTCTACATTCACTTTTGGTTCCACGACTTTGATCCCGTAAAAGCCGAGCTGTGCGTGCGGCTGACGCGTATCGTGCTGCCCGCGCAGTTATGCTTCTTTGCGGGCGGAGTCTTCGGCGCGGTGCTGCTGGTGCGCAAGCAGTTCAGCGTGCAGGCTTTCTCGCCGCTGATCTACAACCTGGGCATCATCACGGGCGGCCTGTTTCTGGTGCGCCACCTGGGCGTCTCATCGCTGGCCATCGGCGCGCTGGCCGGGGCATTTCTGGGTCCGTTTCTATTGAATGCGGTTTTCGCCTGGCGGGCGGGAACTCGCTACCGGCCTATTCTTGACTGGCGCGATCCGGGGTTGCGTGAGTGGGTGCAGCTCTCGCTTCCGCTCATAGTCGGGGTTTCGCTGGTGAGCGCCGACAGTTGGATCATCGCCCACTTTGCGTCAAAGACCGCGGGCGCGGTCTCGCTGATGACCTATGCCAAGCAGCTCTTCGCCGCGCCCATGACCATCCTTGCCCAGGCGGCTGGCGCGGCCTCGATGCCCTTTTTCGCCAGCCTATGGAGCAAAGAGCGCCACTACGAATTTGCCACCGGCGTTGCAGACTCCGTTTCGCGCGTGGCCGCACTGGGGCTGCTGGCGGCGTCGATGATGGTGGCGCTGGGGCTGCCCGCAATTGAGTTGATCTATCTGGGCGGGCGCTTTTCGGCCGCCGATTGCCGCGAATGCGCCAGTTACTTCGCGGTCTTCTCCATCAGCTTGTTTCTGTGGTCGGCACAGGCGATTTATTCGCGTGCTTTCTATGCCGCGGGAAATACCTTCCTTCCCATGGCCGCCGGAACCGTCGTGACGCTGGTCTCACTGCCCGTCTATTACTCGCTTTTCCACGCGTATGGAGCCATCGGGCTGGCCGTCGCCTCGGATTTAGGGATCGCGCTGCAAACCGGAACGCTCGCCTTACTGCTCCACCAACGGTGCATGGTCTCGCTGGCCAGCCTGGATTATGAAGAGTTGGGCCGCTGCCTGCTGGCCGCACTGGCAAGTGGCGCGGGCGTATGGATGGCCATTTGGGGGCTGAGCAGCATGTTTGGCCAGCTTTGGGGTCCGTTCCATCCCGCGCAGATTCGCTGGACTGACTTTACGTTGCTGGCCGTCGGAACGGCGCTTTGGGTGGCGATAGCCAAATGGATTCTGGAGAGAACCGGATCGGCGCTGCCCAGGGTCATGATGAAGCGGTTGGGGCTGGGATAAGCGATTTCGAGCTCGTTTCCGGCTCATTTCTTGCTATCTATATTACTTTCTATCATTTACTCGATTTCCGATGCACTTCATTTCCCATTCGTTTCCATCTCGTTTTCTGCATTGTCTCCAGATTCCGAACCGTCTAAAGTCCGCAGTTTGCCGCTCGGAAGGTCCGGCAATGCATCGTCTCATAGACACAAAAGCCCCCGCCGATGCAGGGGCCCTTGCTTGCTCGGGACTTGAGACCTGGCTACGGCTGGGCCGGCTTGGGCGCTTCAGGCGCTGCCGGAACTCCGGGAACCGCAGGCTTGGCTTCGGCCTTGCGGATGTCGATGCCGCCCTTGAAGAAGGCGCCATCCTCGATGCTGATGCGAGCCGCGGCCACGTCGCCGCTCAGAGAGCCCTCGGCGCGGATGTCAACCCGGTCCGAAGCGGAGACATTGCCGCGAACCTTGCCCAGAACCACAATCTCGCGGGCGGTGATGCTGGCTGAAACCTGGCCGTTGCGTCCCACGGTGACGCGGTTGCCAGTTAGGTTGATGCTGCCCTCGACTTTGCCGTCGATGTACAGCGACTCGGAGCCGCTGATCTCGCCCTTGATGAACAGACCTTTGCCGATGGTGGCCTGGTCGCCGGCCGAAATCGGAGCGCGGCTGGCGGGTTCAGGGGCCGGTGAAGGTGGCACGGGCCGGCTAGATTCCGGCGTGGGAACGGGACTGATCGATCCGGTTTGGCTGGGTTTCCACATTGCGTTCACGAGGTTCCTTTTCTGTCCTGCTGGGACGGGGCTGCCAAGGCAGGGGCCACTGCCCTGGGCCTGAAAATTCTGAAGGTGTGGACCGCCTAGCCATTGGCTTTCGGCGACCCCGCATACGGCCACAGTATGATGGTACCCCTTTGCGGTCCGTTCAGACTGTTGCGTTGACGTTATTTTAAAACGGCGGGCGCGGATTTATCGAGTACATGGCTGCACCCCAGCGACCGGCGGCCAACTGTAACGGCAGTGCGGCAGCCCGGCAGAAAGTAAAGTCGCATGCCGGTCAAGTCCGCAACCGGCCTGGGCTGCGCGGGTTGGGGTTGGCGCCGCAAGCGCGCTCTGGCGTTGCGGGCCGGCGGGCCAACGCTTGCGCTATGATGGAGGGTCCATAAGGCAAGGAGAGCGACAACATGGATAACAACTCGATAGGTGATCTGCTGATCAGGTACGGATGGGTGGTTGCACTCATCCTCGTTTTGATCTTGCATAAGATGGTTTTGCGGGTTTTTTTCGGGACTGTCATCGTCTCGGAGACCGAAATCGGAGTCGTCAAGAAGAAATGGGTATTATTCGGCAAACACCGGACTCTTCCCGACGGCGCCATTGTCGCCTTGAACGGCGAAGCCGGCCTGCAGGCGGATACGCTTGCTCCGGGAATCCATTTTGGCCTCTGGGCGTGGCAGTATACCGTCTACATGGTGCCGTTCACGACCATCGACAGGGGCCATATCGGCATCGTCGAGGCGCGCGACGGCCATCCGCTTTCCGGCGGCCGCGTCCTGGGAAGGACTGTTGATTGCAATGCCTTCCAGGATGCGCGGGCGTTCCTGACCCGCGGTGGCGAGCGCGGTCCCCAGATCTCCATCATTCCCCCTGGAACCTATCGCATCAATACGGCTCTCTTCCAGGTGACTATGGACGAGGTGCTGGAGATCCCGGACAACATGGTCGGAGTGGTGACGACCAAGGACGGCAAGCCGCTGGCGACGGGCGAGATCGCGGGCAGCGAGGTTCCCGGCCACAACATGTACCAGGACGCCGAGGCGTTCATCACCAACGGCGGCCGCAAGGGCTTGCAGGAGCAGGTCATTCTCGCCGGCCGGTACTTCATCAATCCGCGCTTCGCGACCGTCGAGACCAATCCCATGACCCAGGTTCCCATTGCCAACGTAGGCGTGGTCATCGCCTATGTCGGCGATGAGGGCAAGGACGTGACCGGCGACACCTTCAAGCATGGCAATCTGGTGACGCGCGGGCAAAAGGGTGTCTGGGTCGATCCACTCGATCCGGGCAAGTACCCCATCAACCCCTTCACGCACAAGGTGGAACTGGTGCCGACGGCGAATATCGTCCTCAACTGGGCCACCGGGAAGACCGAAGCGCACAAGCTCGACGAGAAGCTCTCGACCATCACCGTGCGTTCCTCCGACGGCTTCACCTTCAACCTGGACGTAAGCCAGATCATTCACGTTCCCCGCAATGACGCTCCCAAAGTGATTGCCCGCTTCGGCACCATGGCCAATCTGGTGACGCAGGTTCTGGAGCCGACCATCGGCAACTACTTCCGCAACGCGGCGCAGACTTCGGACGTGATCGAGTTCCTGAAGAAGCGCAGCGAGCGGCAGGCGGAGGCAAAGACGGCCATCGCCGCGGCTCTTTCCGAGTACAACGTCAACGCCATTGACACGCTGATCGGGGACATCACGCCGCCGGAAGCTCTGATGAAAACGCTCACCGACCGCAAGATCGCCGAGCAGGAGCAGGTGACCTACAAGACGCAGCAATTGGCCGAGGAGACGCGCAAGGACCTGCAGCAGGCCCGCGCCATGGCCGACACGCAGGCCCGCGTCGTCGATTCGGAGCGGGGCGTGACCATTGCCAAGTTCGGCGCCGAGGCGGCCATCGAAGGAGCGCGCGGCCAGGCCCAGTCGAAGAAGATCAACGCCGAGGCCGACGCCAACGTCATCACCACGGTGGGCAACGCCGAAGCCTCGAAGACCCTGGCTGTCGGAACCTCCGAAGCGGACGTCATCAAGTTGAAGATCGAATCGATGGAGTCCGGCAACTATGCGCTGGTGCAAGTGGTGCAGGCGCTCGCCTCAAACAAGATTCAGCTCGTTCCGCAGATCGTCGCCGGCGCGGGCGGAAGCCAGGGCGGCACGCTGGTCGATGTGCTGCTGGCCAACCTGATTCGCGACAACATGAAGCTGGGCGGCAGCGCGGCAGCGGAAACCGTAGCGCCTCCCGCTGCAAAGCCCGACAAGAAGTAGCGGCGGAAGTTGATTCGGCGCTTCATGAATGAAACAAATCTTGGCGCCTCACCCTCGCCGCGTGCTTGCTTTTGCGGCCAGGGTGGGAGACCCGTATCAATCTCTCGTTCTAGTCTCTGAATTATCCTTTTGAGCCGCGTGCGCTTTCAGGGCCTTGGCAGCGGCAGCGGAGACCTGTGGAATGTACTGTTCGCCTTCCCTCGCACGCAAATCCTGGACGAACTGCGGCAAGAGGCTCTCAATTTGTTCTCGGCTCGCCGAATCGAGACGGAGAGCAGATATAAACTCTTTAACTCCGGTTTTCACGTTGCCTGCTTCGACGTGGATGAACGCAACTCCAAACATAGCGTCGGCATTCTCAGGCTTGATCCTCAGGACATGCTGGAATATGGGCAGTGCGTCTTCACGGTTTAATTTAGAATTCGCGTAGAGCAGCAACACCGGGATATCATCCGGGTTGTCCCGAAGCTGCTCTTTGTAAATATCCTCAATACGTTGTCCCCAAGCTTTTCGAGTCGCGTCGCTCATGGGACGTTGCTTGTCATAGGAATAGGCGTATTCCCCGTAGGAATCAGCAAGGAGCAAGAGCGCCTTACGCCGATCCTTGACGCCCTCGCGAAGCGCCTGCTCAATCAACCCAACTCCCCGGTCGTATTCGCTCATGCTGCGGCCCTCGCATTCGCCGCAATTGTAATTCACCAATTGATCGCCGAGCGCGAGCTTTTGGTCGGCAGTCAGAGGAGCCTGCGCCCAACCGAGTGAAATTAAGAGCAACAAGCTGCAGAGAATCTGGATGCGTAATCCGCTTCCGCACTTCGACATGATTCACCCCATTGTCATAGAAATGAACTTAAATGCTGGCCGGGCCCCCTGTCTGGGTTCCCCTTCTACACCGGCGAAGATGGCATACTCTTGAGCTATGACTGATAAGGAACTTATCACGCGGATTGCCCGCTCTGCCGGCGGAAAGGCCGGATACAAGCAACTGGTGCGCGAGTTGAGCCTCGGCGGCGGACGGGAGCGCCGTCTGCTGCTTGAACAACTGGCGCGGATGACCGCGCGCGGTGAGCTGACCAATCTGGACCGCGAGCATTGGAGCATTCCCAGGCCGCTGGGAACGCGCGACAATCTGGCGGCTGGCCGGCTGGACCTGCATCGCGACGGTTACGGCTTTGTGCGCCCCAATCGCAGGTCCGCTGTGGCGGACGCACGGCGGGCTGGCAAATCGGATTTGGAGCAGGAAGACATCTTCATCCCGCCCAACGAGATCAACGGCGCAATGCAGGGCGACCAGGTGCTCGTCGAGGTCGAACCGCCCAAAGCCGATGGGCGAAGGATGGGCCGCATTGTGCGGGTGCTGGAGCGGCGCAACCCCACCGTGGTCGGTGTCTTTCACTACGGGGTCCCCAGAGACCGGGGTCCCCGGGAAGCGATCTTTGCTTCCAGGGGTGGTAGCGACAGGTCTTCGTCGCTGGGGTGGAAAGGCCATTCCGTCGTCCCCTTCGACGAGCGGATGACGCAGCCGATTCTGATTCCCGAAGGGCAGGAGATTCCTCCGGTAAGCGAAACTGGTACGCCGCACCGGGTGCTGGGAAGCGAAGCATCAGCCGCCTCAGCCCACGACGATCTGGAAGGCTTGGTCGTCGATGTGGAGATCACCAGTTGGCCCACGCCGACGCGGCCTCCGGTCGGTCGCGTCATCGAAGTCCTTGGCGATCCCGACGACTTCGGCGTGGATGTGGAGATGATGATCCGCAAGCACCAGTTGCCGCGGGTATTTCCGGACAAAGTGCTGGCTGAAGCGCGAGCCGTGGCGCATCTGGACCGCTCCGCCGTTTTAACTCGTCAAGATTTTCGCGCGCTACCCATAGTCACCATCGACGGCGAGACGGCTCGTGATTTTGACGACGCTGTTTTGGTGAGTGAACGCGCCCACGGCGCCGGCTACGAGCTTCAGGTGCATATTGCCGACGTGGCCGAATATGTGAGGGCGGGGACGGATCTCGACTTGGAGGCGCGGCTGCGCGGAACCAGCGTCTACTTTCCAGATCGCGCCATACCGATGCTGCCGCAGGAGCTTTCGACGGACATCTGCAGTCTGCGTCCCGGCGAAGACCGGCTGGTGTTGAGCTGCATCATGCAACTCGATTCGACCGGCCGCATCGAGAGCTTTGAAATCGTCGAAGGCGTGATCCGCTCGGCAGCACGGATGACTTACACCGAGGTGCATGCAATCTTAGAAAATGACGCGGAGACCCGAGCGCGCTACGCCGCGCTGGTCCCCGATTTCGAGCGGATGCGCAAGCTGGCGGTTCTGATGAACAAGCGCCGCGAGGAGCGGGGCTCGATCGACTTCGACCTGCCCGAGCCGGTGATCGAGTTTGATGAGCGGGGCCAGATGCGCGGCGTCACCAAATCCGAGCGAACCTGGGCCAACCGGCTGATCGAGGAGTTTATGCTGGCCGCCAACGAGTGCGTGGCCACCTGGCTGGAAGACCTGGGCGTGCCCTCGCTCTACCGCATCCACGAGAAACCTGACCCGCGCCGCGTGGTCCAGTTTGAGGAGCTGGCCGCTTCCTTCGGCTACTCGCTGGGCCTCGGCGCTCTGCCCGTCAAGCGCATCCAGACGCGCGGGGAGCGGCGCGACGCCCATGGCCGCGGCCGCAATCCCCGGCTGCACGAAGTGCCCGAAGACATTCCCGTTACGCCGCGCATGTATCAAAAACTGGCCGCCAAGATCGAGGGCAAGCCGGAGGAGCGGATTCTGAGCTACCTGATGCTGCGCTCGCTAAAGCAGGCGCGCTACTCCGAGATCAACGAGGGCCACTTTGCGCTGGCCGCGCCCACGTATACGCACTTCACCTCGCCCATTCGCCGCTATCCGGACCTGATTGTCCACCGCATCGCCAAGGCGTTGCTGCGGGAGGGCATCCGCGGCAAGAGCGCGGTAGCCGAGGGCCGCCACAGTTCGCCCTGGACGCATCCCAACGAAGGCGTGCCAACCAGCCGTGTGCGGGTGCCCCAGGTCTCGCATTTGAGACCTGGGAGTTTCGCTGTCCCGCCCATTCTAGAGGCCGAACTGGCCCAGATTGCCGAGGAGAGCAGTCAGACCGAGCGTCGCGCCGCCGAGGCCGAGCGCGAACTGGTGGAGTGGAAGAAGGTGCGCTTCATGCAGGACCGGGTGGGCGAGGAGTTTGCCGCCCTGGTGCTGAACCCGGCCAAGTACGGCCTCTTTGTCGAATTGACCGACCTGTTTGTCGAGGGGCTGGTGCCCATCGATTCGCTGCGCGGCGACCGCTACACCTGGCGCGAGAACACCCACGAGATCATCGGCGAACGCACCGGCCGCCGCTTCCGCGCCGGCGACCGCGTGCAGGTGATCCTGGACCGCATCCTGGCCCAGGAACGCAAACTCCAGTTCTCGATTGTGGAGGAA
>Ga0209039_10000190_pt1 | contig 56345 bp, 51 predicted proteins | sample BogFormECP12_OM1_FD_188238 | JGI IMG/M metagenome (GOLD analysis project Ga0209039, IMG submission 188238) | Bog forest soil microbial communities from Calvert Island, British Columbia, Canada - ECP12_OM1 (SPAdes) (version 2) | ecosystem: Environmental > Aquatic > Freshwater > Wetlands > Bog ...
TGCACACTAGTCGCTTTAAAGGTTTCTATTAAAGGAAATAAGAAAAATCAAGGCATGGAGGCATTAATGTCGGAAAGCATGGGACGTGGGAATAACTCTAAATTCTTTTTTCCTTATTTACTGAGAAAATCGTGGAATGAATCAAAAGTGGCAAATATCCTCAACATATTCACCAGTTTCATCATTCACCATTTCAAGCATCTCCCTTTTTATGATGCCCTTTCATATCTACAGCATTCTTAGAGATTTTTGACTTGATTTCTTCTTTTGGAAGAGAGACGTCTTTTTTATCCCCGGTTTTCTTCTTTGATTTCGCTTGATGCTCTTTTAAATCTTTAAAATCCTTGAATGGCATTGTATCATCTCGAAAAAGATACTTCATGTGTTTTTTTGTTCGTGCTACCACGTTTGAAACCAACATGGATTTATCTAGTTGCCAGAGAATTGGGATCATCGCTTTCCAGGGATACCCGTGTTCAAATTCCTTGTCTTGATATCCACGGAGGCGATGAGGAGCTCTTTTGATTTTCCTGGCAAGATGAAAAATTGCTACGGCGAAAAAATTGTAAAACAAGGTAAACAAGGTTTACTTCGGCTTCACCTAAATAGGTTTCACCAGAAACCACCCAATACCAGAAAAGTTTATCCTTGAACATAATCGCCAACGGTATCCTCGTCGCCAGGTTTCGCCGGAGGGCGTCGGAACATGAGCCTCATGATCTCGGCATCCTCGGGACTCAATTTCTTCTTTTTACCCTGGTAACTCGATGGGTAAAGCCAGCCTAGCACGTAGACGAGCACGCCAGCCACGATGGGCAGGACAAAAAACCCCATCATGTTTTCCTGGTTGAAGTATGCGTCCGTGAGAGCATTCTCGTAGTAAATGAATATCGTCACGGTTTGGTTGAGGTTGGCCGCGTACGGGTATACTTCCATCGTCACGTTAACGATATCTCCTGCCTTGAGTAAGGCCGTGGTGAATGCACGCGTGATCGAAGCATCGGCTGGCTGCTCAGTTTGACCGGAGCAATCACCTGTATTGGTCAAGTAATCGTGCTCGCTCTTCATCAGCGCGTTGTTAAAATAAAGCCTAAACGTGAAATTGATGACGGCGACGGCCGAACATCTCGCATTTGCATCGCCCTGGAAACGGATGCCGATGTTATCTGTCGAAGTTCGTGGGATCACCACGGAGAAATTTTGCTGGAAGGGTGTAGAAGTGAACACGTGACCCTCGACAACAAATTCAGAGGCACGTGCCTGGTTCACCAGATTCATGGATCCGATAGCTCCCGCGGTCAATCCAATCAACGTGAAGAGTAAAAGTATTTTCAAGGTCTTGATTCGTTTAATATTCACCTTGGATGGCACGTGATTTTTCGGGAATCTTTTTGGATAAGTCTTTTCCAGCAAACCCAGGACCGAGAGGAGCCCGATTCCACATAACAAACAACTTGCTATCGCGATATCAGTTGCCGGAAATCGCAATGTGAATGCCGGGATAAAAATGATGAACGGGACGAAGATTGCTATTGTAAAGCACGCGAACGCGATCGAAAAATACGCGTTGCTCCTCGCATCCACCATGAATTCAAAAGGAACTTGATAATTGACCCCTTGATCTTCCGTGACTCTATCAACAGGCAATCGTGCCGATTCCTGTTCGTGACCAGCATTTTCGGGCAAGGAAGTGATTATAATCGGTGCTTCCGGATCGCGTATGGAAAGAAATGCATCGTCAGGATTTCCACTATCAAGGCTAGTAGGCGCAACGGGATGGCTTGACCGTGCCATTTCATCTATAGACCATCCTGTCAGAGCGGGTCCACTCGTGTTTTCCAAGTTTTGGCCATGTATCTCATTCATGGCCATCTCTCCCGTGCTCGTGGCAGGGGGACTCGCGACGGGATTCCTCCGCTTCACGAGCGCTGCAATACCGGCACCGAGCAAGAACAAGGCACTGAAAAAGATAAAGCCGCCGTAGATCGCCGCAATGTTCTCGAAATTGAGATACATGCGCGTTGCACTGGTATCACGGTAAATGTTAATCATTATGTATTCTTCGGAATTGCCGGGATGAGCAGTAAAATTGATCTCTATCGAGAGTTTATCACCGGGAGAAATGCTATTCACCGTGACTAGCCAGCCGGCACTCGCATCGCTCGATCCACCATTGCCGCTGCACGAACTGAGGCCGGCATTGTACGAGGAGAGGTTAGTCTCCTTCACGCCGTTTATGTAGATGGCAAACGAGAAGGCGATGACCGCCTCGACATCGCAGCTCGCATGTGCCACGCCCTCGACATCAAACACCATTGGTGCCTGGACCTCGTTTATGTTAGTCACGTTGTACCAGGATTGCCCCGTCGGGGCGATCATTTGATTTCTCGTGACGAACATGGATTGTTCAGTGCCTGGAACTTGCGAATACATGTAGGCCATGGTGATGGTCGAAGCAACGGCCATGCAAGCAAAGCAAATGGTAAGGACCATGATGCGTGGCTTGTTACGAGGAAAATTAAGGCTCTTTGGTCTCTTTCCCTTCGGATACGTGATGGTGAGATAAAGTAGCGAGAGCAACATGGCAAAAATGCCAAGAATGAACATCGCGATGCCATATACTCCATACCCGCTCCAATCAAAAAGTATGAATTGGGTGAAACCAGCGATGAAGCCCATGCAGATGCCGACCAGCACGATAGCCAGCACAAACAAGATCGTGTTGTACTTGTTGGTCGGGTGAATCTTGTTCTGCTGGATAGAAATCTTCAATTGCTGGATATATGCACGTTTCTGATCGATGCCCGCGGGCGTCTTCTCATAAAATTCTCGCTTTTTCATGCCCTTGGATATGCGGATGATCAAGTACCCGAGAAACGCAAATATTCCCACGAACAAACCCGTGAGGCTGATGAGAACATTATGCGGGATTGCCCCTAGAACGGTTATAACGACGCAAGCGAGCGTGGCTGCCAGCAAGACATATTCTTGAATGGTTCGCTTCCGGATGTATTCTCTCGTTTCGGTATCCAGTTCCACGATATCCCACGGCATTTTCGTTCGCTTGATCGCCGCGATGCACATAACAAGCCCACCGATGACGCACCCGAGATCCAAGAGGATGTAATACCAATATTGGTTCAGGTCCTGGACAACGAATTGCGTGGTTGCCATGACAACCATCAAGCCAACACAGAATACGCACAAGCCACCAAGGAGGCCACGCAAGCGCCTGGTTGAATTCTTTCCATATAACATCATGATTCATCCCTTCCGATGATTTTAATGTAAAAACTTGACCCCAGAATAAACAAAAAGCTCTATCATTACGAGAGATATAAAGGTGTGCCAGCCACGAGAGCGGAGCGAGTTTGGGGGATTTATTAATGAGTTAATAGATAAAGGGAGCTAACCACATCATCAAGCATCGATTAACTGCGTTTGCGGCTGTTGGTTTCAAAAAATAAGAGAGAGAAAGAAAAAGGGGATAATGGTTAATGATTTAATCTATCTCTTCGGCCTTTTCCGGTTGTTTCAAGAACATGCTAAGCTCGGTCTTGAGCATATCGCGTACAGCGACACGGATGGCTTCCGAGCGGTTCGGGTAAATCTGCTCGTTGACTAAATCGTCCAAACCCGCTAAATAGGCCTCGGGGAGATGTACTGTTATCAGGTGCATGAGTTTTCACGTTTTGTTGTTTTTTCGTTTGGTAGTTGATGGATATTCCGCGAGTGTCCCGCAGAGAATCCTATGATATAATTTCATAATTTCAGCCTTATCCAGACCGATATTATCCGCATATATATGCTGGTATTTCCTCCCAACTCCGACGTGAATGAATTGAATCGATGCCGGCAAACTCGGACAGATGGATTTATTCTTATAAAGCAAGACCTCAAATCCCTTGCATCATGGATGACCGTTAGCAGTAACGAGAACTTCTAGTGATCGTTCGCTGTATAAAATTGTCTACCGAACGAAGGAAAATTAAAATGTCCGAACGAAGGGACGATCACACCCGTCAACGACCTTATAACAAGAATCGACCGAATCGCGGTTCCCCGCAGCATGATGGCATGCCGGCGCACCACGATTCCTCCGTCATCCATACTTTTTACGATATCAAGTGGCGCAAGCCCGAGATTCCACGAGTTTTGGAAAGTCTCAAGTTTATCAAGCCCACGGAAGTGCAGGAGAAAGCCATACCGCTCGCGCTGAAAGGCCAAAATGTCGTCGCGCAGAGCAAGACTGGCACGGGCAAGACGCTGGCATTCGTGACGCCGATCGTCGATAAAATCAATCCTGCCTTGAAGGCAGTGCAAGCAGTGGTCCTAGTGCCGACGAGAGAGTTGTGCATCCAGGACGCCGACGTGTTCCGGCAAGTTTGCAAGCCATTCAAGATCAACGTTTTGCAGGTTTATGGCGGTGTCGATTATGCCAAGCAAAAGGATGGTTTATCTTATGGCGAGGTCGCGGTCATCGTGGCCACGCCCGGGCGTCTCATCGACCTTTACAAGCAAAATTACATGGATTTCACGAACGTCCAGATCGTCGTCCTCGACGAGGCAGACCGCATGCTGGACATGGGCTTTTTCCCTGATATCGACTACATCTTCCAGCAATTCCCGAGAAACCGCGTTCAATGCCTGCTATTCTCGGCAACCATCTTTCAAGAAATCTTGGAAAGCATCGATGCCATCACGCATGGCCAGCACGTCATGATCCGAATCGGTAAGAACGAGGACGAATTTGTCGTCGAGGAAATCGAACAAGAAAAGTATATCATCACTAATCGCAACGAGAAGTACAACCTCCTCCGGAAGATCATGAAAGAAGAGAAGCCGGAACATTGCCTCATCTTCGTAAACACGATCAACGGAGTTGAATTTCTCGAGCGCCGGCTCAAGGAGGATTTCAAGTATCCGATCCTTGCCATGACCGGGAATGTGAGCCAGAACCGGCGCGAGAAGATCATCAACGATTTCAAGGCACACCGCATCCATCACCTGATCGCGACTGACGTGGCATCGCGGGGCCTCGACATCCCGAACATCACGCACGTCATCTTGTATGACGTCCCCCAGTTCCCTGAAAATTACATCCACAGGATTGGTAGGACAGGACGGCTCAGCCTCGAGGACGGGACGACCAAGCGTGGCAAAGCCATCATGCTCTGCATCGAGAACGAGATGATCTACGTGCAGCGCATCGAGCAGCTCATCAAGCTGGAAATTCCCGTTCACAAGGGTTATGGTGGCTCGGGCAGCTTCCGGTCGACCGTGGTGCAAGAACCAAAAGCAGACGAGGAAGGCGATGAGGAGCAAGACGGCGAGTATGGTCAATACACGTTCCGGCCAAGAAGCCCGTTCCGCTATTGACCGGGAAAGTTCTCAAGGCGGTGAAAGTTCTCAAGATCGTCGATTCCGATGACACGCTCAACATGAATCCAGAGGACTTGCGAGCCAAGATCACCGATCGCACAAAAACTACTTTCACAGTAGTTTTTCACAATGTCTTTTTCAAGAATTCCCGGAAATTATCCACGGTATGAAAAACATGATATTGATCCCGACCCATGGTTCTAAATGATTCCAGTCGTGCCAGAAAATCATCCCATGACAATCCTGCCACGTCCTTCTCCTTGAACACGTGGATGTCAGCCGCTCGACGATCCGCATCTGTTCGTCCAAAGAATTCCTTAATTATAGGGCCTTCTCTCGACAAGAAATAGAATGCTCCCTTCATGTATCGCCAACGCGACTTCACGCTCTCGTTAATCACGACGATATCATTCGAAATCATGCCATTCCAGTCGCTGATCGGCCACTCGGGCCACCGCAGCGTCAAGATCGGCGCCGCTCCCCTGCGTAAGAACGCCGCCCAGCCGCGAACATCGGGCACGAGATCCAGGTCTTCCACGTAGTTGGTGAAGGGCACGAGGGAGGAAACGTCCTTGTCCCAATCCTCGAACATTCCAAAAAAACACGCCGTTCTGACGATGGCACCGAGAACGCGGGTGGCCAGCTCGCGGACGTGCTCGGAATTGCTCCCACCCTTGTCCATTACCCTACCATAGTAGGTGTTCACGTCAATTTCCTCGCCCGCGGGATGCCCCGAGACCCGCAAAAAGGCATCGCCGACGTGAAGGTACGAATCGGCATGCTGGCGCGGCTCTGGAATGACATTGCCGATGAATCCTTGGCTCGCGAGCTGGTTGGCCACGTGATCGGCCACGCGGGTTTCAAGGTCGGTGCACATGCGATCGAGGCCATCCTTGAATGCACAACATAATACTGCATTTCTATTGTACGATATAAATTCGGTATCGACACACTCTTTATTGCCTCCGAGTCCTACTTCTGCAACAATTGACTCGAGATTCTCTATATATTCTATGGGATTTATCTGTAGGCCAATATATTCAAGACTTGGCAAGATATCAAGGTTCTCAATGCGAGTAATCTTATTTTGACCTAATCTGAGATTTTTCAAGCTCGCTAATGTGTCAAGATTCTGGATCTTCTTGATACAATTATTATTGATATAAAAAGTCTCCAATTGTACACAATCGTTAAGACCATCGATTTTTGAAATATGATTATTATCTAAATTCAATTGCTTTAATGCAGACTTACCCTCGAGACCATCTATGCACTCGATTCTGTTATTTTGAAGTTCAATCGCCTGGATTTGCATTAACGGGGCGAGTGGTGCCATAGAATCGATTTCATTATCCCCTGCTTTCAAAAATTGCAATTTTGTGCAAGCTTGGATCCCCTCAAGCGATTGCAAGCGATTAGAAAACCATGCCTTCTCCAAGTTGGCCAGCATCCCGATGCCATCAAGGCTTGTCATCGGTGATTCGACAATAGCAAGATCCCTTATCTTATCCCCGAAATCTACAATGCCTGGAATGTCCCCGATGCACGTAATATTGACATGCTTCCCAAACATCGCACCATACTGTGGAGAATAAGTAAACTTGCTGCCATTTGCCAAAAAGAAATCATCATCTGCACTCAAGAGTATTATACACCTCGTCATCAAAAAAAATAAAGATGAATGAATTTAAGCTCCACGATTTAACACGATCAATGGTAATTATAGACCAAGGTGCCACTCTGGGAATATTCCGGATCAATCAAGTCATACAAGCTCAAGATATAGTTATCCGAACTTTTAGCCCAAGAAAGACCATTCAGATATTCTAGATTTGCCGGCGTCCCTGATGCAGAAATTCCTATGTGTGAATTCCAAATATTTGCCAGATTTGAACCTCCTGTAGTAGGATCATATTCTGGATTGTACCAGTGATCTGCTTCTGTGATCGGAACCGTTACTCCAATGGTTATCCGAATCGAGAAACGATCAACACATACGTCAATTGCTGGTTTCCGGACGATTATTTTGCATATTTCGGCTTTCCTGGCGGAACAGAATATCTTTATGAGCGGTGGGACTCGGCCACCTACCGGGAGCAATACACATTCATCGATTGCAACATCAACGTGTCGTCTCAGGTCGTGTTTTTCGGCAAGGGGTCGGCCGTGGTCAGTGCCATGAACGTGTCGGTGCGTGGTAGCCCGGTGAGCTGGTCGGCTTGTCAGGCCCGCATGCACTTGTATTCGAATTTCACCACGACGAACACCATCTATGGCCTCCCGAGCAAGAGCATCAACGTGACGCTGGTCGTGCCGGGCAACTGCTATTACGGGGCGGGGTTCTCCGTGTTTAGCAATTCGTCCATGGTGATGGCATTGACGAGTGCCTGGATCAACAAGACCATCACCATCCCCATCCCGACGAGCGGCAATTACTCTATCTTGTTCTACGCCACGTTCGACAGGGCATTCTACCAGACCCGGCGAGATTTATACTTCGTGGTGCCGACAACAGCGGCGAATCCTAAGAGGTTGCTAGCGATGCCGCCAGACATCTCCGTCCCGCTGGCATATTCCAACAACAGGACTCACTCGATCGTGTGGACGTGCATCTATGCTAATATCTCCGGGACGCCCGTCGTGACCTGGAACGGAACCGTCATCACGCCCGGCGTTCCATGGGGTTATTTCAACGTGACGACGACTGGCTATAATTACACATCGCCTGAAAACATCACGCTCAGGTTCAGCCACCTGGCGCAAGGGGAGTATAATGCCACGATCACGGTTCGTGGCATGGATGGCTCGATGATGTCGGACACGGTGCTCGTCACGGTGATCCCAGGCAATACGAATTTCACCACGCTACACGGCGTCTCGCTTTATAGTGCGGGGTATTACGCGAGCGACATCCTGACGCAGCCGATCGCGATCAGCGGGCTGACCATTACCGGGCCGATGGCCATTTCCGTGGGCACGTGGAGCACTCCGCCGCTATCACCGCCCTTGCCCGCTAACTTGAGCGGGGCATATATTGGGATTTACGCGTTCAACCAGCAGAACATCCGATTCCCGTTCACCATCACCGTCCCACTTCCATCAGGTTTTAATCCTAACAATGAAACATTGTGGTGGTTCTCTTGGAATTCCACGAAATTGTCATGGACCATGAACAAAACATACACGATAATCGCCGGTAATGCGATAATCAAGATATATCATCTATCCATATATGCGGTTTTAATCTATGACCCAGTTTCTTTTGCGAAATATGACATATCAACACTTGCCGCTGTACTTAATGCCACGAGCAGTTCCAACTGGAGTAGGTCTTACGAAAAGCGCGTTATGCTTGATGAAATCGGCATGGTTTGCAAGCTTTTTGACGAGGGGTATTACACGTTGGCCTATAACATACTGCTGCATGACATCGAGCCCAAGCTCACGGGATTGAATATTAGCGACAACGGGACACGGTGGAAGAATGGCACGTGCATTAGCCCGTGGATAGTGAATCCTGCATTGCGCTCGATGCTACGCGATAAAATCAATGCCACGCTAAATGACATCAAGGCTTGCCAAGAATTGACTATTCACGATGCGCTGTGCTCGTTGGGTAACGACCTTGCGGCTCTTGAGACCCTTGCTAACGGGCAGTTAAGCAGTTGCATGATTGAAACGTGTGATCGCCTAATTTCCAAGGCCACGAACATCTACACGGCGATGCTATCAAGATTCCAGCAGAAGCAGGCGGTCAATTTCACGGACATTGTGAAATTCCAAGCTACCATCACGAAGATCGATTCAATTGCCAAGAATGCCTTGATAAGCTATGAATGCAATGTCATCTACGGCTCGCTCGGCAACATCACCCGCGCTGAAGCTCAAGGCTTTAGCAAGGGATGGTTCTATTCTCCCCGACATCACGACCTTTCCGCCATCACGGGCATACACGAACGAATACACATCCGTCACGTGAATGAACAACAGGATTATCTAAATGTGGCCAGCACGGCGAATGTAGTCCGTAAGGGTGGTGAGACAGCATTCTCTGGATGACCATTCCTGGTGAAGGTGTCTTTAAAAATCAGTATTTGTCAATATTAACATGCTTACGAAGCGATCATTAAAATGTGGAGAAATCATGATTTCAGACTTGTCACCATGGTGGCAGTGTTCGCAATTTGCACGGGAATTTCATTCTGTGCTTTCATGAACGTGCAAGTAAAAGAGGCAATGCCAATTGCATTCAATTTGAACGTGCCATCCCCTGCCAGCGCGCTGGGAAGTAGCGATCCAGTGGGTGACGAATGGCCAATGTTCCACGGGGCACTTAATCATACGGGCGTAGCCACAACGACGCCGATGTTTGGGTCAGGGCCATCTTGGATTTACAACACCTCCACTTTCACTAATTGGATAGAATCTTCCCCCGCTGTATCGGGCGGGCGCTTGTTCGTGGGGAGTGATCAGAGCCATAAAGTCTATTGCTTGAATGCAAGCACGGGTGCGCTCTTGTGGTCTTACACCACGGGCAATTGGGTGAGATCTTCCCCCGCCGTCGCAGGCGGGCGCGTGTACGTGGGAAGCGATGATCATGATGTATATTGCTTGAACGCAACGACTGGCCTCCGGTTGTGGGTATATACCACGGGCGATATCGTCTATTCTTCTCCCGCTGTCGTAGACGGGCGAGTGTACGTGGGTAGTCTTGATAAAAAAATTTACTGTCTCAACGCGACCACGGGTGCGCTCATCTGGTCATATACCGCGAGTGAACAAATATATGTTTCATCCCCTGCCATAGCTGCCGGGCGTTTATTTGTGGGGGTTTGCAACAACAAGCTTTTTTGCTTGAATGCCACTACAGGGACCTTCATTTGGGCTTACACTACAAGCAGTTGGGTTGAATCCTCTCCGGCGTATGCTTATGGGCGTGTATATGTAGGGAGCATGGATAACAATATATACTGCTTGAACGCCTCCACGGGTGCGCTCATTTGGTGTTACACGACTGGTAATGGCGGTAGTTCATCTCCTGCCATCGAAAGCGGGTGTGTGTACGTGGGGGGTCTTGACAAGAAAATATACTGCTTGAATGCAACCACGGGCGCAAGTGTTTGGAATTACACGACCTACGGTATAGTTCAAGCTTCACCTGTCGTCGCAAGTGGAAGAATGTATGTGGGGAGTGGTGATGGTAAAGTGTATTGCTTGAATGCCACCACGGGCGAGTTTATCTGGTCATACTTTACCACGAGCAGTGGAATTGATTCATCCGCTGCAATCGCAAACGGTCATATGTATGTAGGGGGTGGCGATGCTAGTTTGTACTGTCTGCCAATGATCTTCCCACCTTCCGCGCCCAGGAATCTCCAGGCCTCTGGCGAGAGCAAGCAGGTTGTGCTCGCATGGCAGACGCCGGCGGGTAATGGTGGATCGCCCATTGTTAATTACAATATATACCGAGGCACGTCCGCGGGCATCGAGACCATGCTAACTAACATCGGCAACGTGACGACGTGGACAGACACGCTCGTGGCCAGCGGCCAAACCTACTACTACGAAGTGAGCGCCGTGTCCAACGCCGGGGAAGGGCCGCGGTCGAACGAGGCGAACGCCACGGCGCTCGCTGTCCCGTTACCCCCCTGCGGTCTAGTCGCATCTGCCGGGAATGGTCAGGTCGTGCTAGAATGGCAGTCACCGGCGAGCAACGGGGGCGCGGCGATCAAGAATTACACGATCTACCGCGGCACGAGCCCGGGCGGGGAAACTAACTTGACCACGATCGGGAACGTGACCACGTGGACGGACACGGGCGTGGCGAATGGGCAAACTTATTACTACAAGGCGAGCGCTACGAACGCGGTCGGCGAGGGACCACTCTCTATCGAGGCAGACGCGACGCCTTTAACTAGCATTACATCACCTTCAGCTCCGCAAAATCTCCAGGCAACAAGTGGGAATAGCCAGGTGGCACTCTCGTGGCAGGCCCCGGTAAATAATGGAGGGTCGGCCATCATCTTCTACAAGATCTATCGCGGGAAAACGCCGGGGGGCGAGGTGCTGGTTGCCACCATCGGCAACGTGACGGCGTTCAGCGACTCGAACCTGACAAACGGCCAGCCCTACTATTACGAGGTGAGCGCCACAAATGGTGCTGGCGAGGGGATGAAATCCAGCGAGACGAGGACCGCACCAGCGACCGTGCCAAAAACACCGCAATCATTATTGGCAATGGCGGGTGATAACCAAGTCGCTCTCGCGTGGCAGGTGCCGGCGTACGATGGTGGATCGCCGATCACGGGTTACCGGATCTATCAAGGAACGATGCTGGGTAGCGAGCAGCAATTAACAACAATCGGGAACGTGACGGCGTACACGAGCACTGGCTTGACAAACGGCCAGGTCTATTATTTCAAGGTAGCGGCAGTGAATAGTGTTGGAACGAGCACGAACTCGACGGAAGCGAGGGCGACCCCGGCTACACTGCCAGATGCTCCTGTCGGATTAATGTTGACACCAGGGAGCGCACTAGTCATGTTGAACTGGGCGGCGCCGTCGAGCAATGGCGGCTCGGCAATCATAGGCTTTCGGATTTATCAAGGAACGATGCCAGATGGCGAAACGTTGCTCGCGACGATCGGGAACAAGACTGCCTATAACGCCACGAGCTTGATAAACGGGCAAATCTATTACTTCAAGGTTTGTGCAGTGAATACCTTGGGCGCGGGCGCGAATTCGACGGAAACAAGCGTTGTCCCTGCGACAGTGCCAGGCATGCCCCGGAATCTCCGGGCGACATACGGGAACAAGCAAGTCACTCTGGGATGGCAAGCACCGGGAAACAATGGCGGGGCAGCTATAACGAATTACAAGATTTACCGTGGCACGATGCCGGGCGAGGAAACCTTGCTAGCGGTCGTCAGCAATGCGACGGCATTCGATGACACGGGACTCACTAGCGGGCAGGCCACCTACTATTACGAGATATCAGCAGTGAACGCGGCGGGCGAGGGGAATCGCACCGGAGAGGCGGTCGGGATCGGCCATCCACCCGTCGGGAGCTTCAACTTGACCGAGAGCATCGTGTACATCAACGCGCCCGTTACATTTAACGGCACGGCGCAGGTCGGGGACAGCCCGATCGTTGCCTGGTCATGGTCGTTCGGTGATGGATCGAGCGCGGCGACACGAAATATCACGCACGCGTATGCCGAGCCCGGCACGTACACGATCACGTTGGCCGTGCTGGATGGGAACGGGTTCAAGAGTAATGCGACGATGATTATCACGGTCGTGGCAATCACGTCACGTCAAGGGTTGATGGGCATCACGGCGGGGTTGATCGTCATCTTTTCTGCCGGCGCCGTGATCTCGGTGAAATTACGAAAAAAATCATTGAAACGTGATTGGATCGAATCATAATCTTTATACTCAAGAATGAAGGCTTATCTTACCTTTTTTAAATACAAGATGAAAATGCTTTGGACAGTATTATTCATGAATGCATGTAATGTTCATCACATCATGATAACCGTGGTTAGAATCTCATGGTTTGAACATAACAATACCTGCACTCGATCCAGACGTCCACGTCATTAGGATTGTACGACAAATATCTCTTGCACCAATCAATCGCCTTCGACCATTCCCTATATGCCTGAGATAGCAAGATCTCGCTCAGGATTTTTTGCAGCATCTCGAGAGAAGCGCTATTGTGCATGATATAGCTAATCACCTATCTTTAACATTACAAAAATTCATGAAAGCGGGTCGATTTTATCCCCGTTGGGAATGATTCGGTTATACATGACGCGATCAGCTACCTCCCCAAGAGGTATGGTGGTAAATCGTCGCAATTGGTTGATGAAGTGCTCGTAGCATGCAAACGCCCCCTCCAGATCTCCAATGTCTCGCAGCATCCCGCCAACCCGCAACACGCGCTCGATGAACGCGTCATCCATGTGTTGGTTTGCTACTGCGGGCGTGAAGACGCGCTCGGCAGGCAGGTACATTCCATTCACTTTCACGGCTTTACCTTTGGATGTCTGATTCATGGCAGAATCCCCCCTCGTGCTTGCTTGACCACGGGTCGCTTGCAGAAAAAGTGCGGGTGCTCCCCCTCGACGATATGCACGATTTCCCAACCGTCCCGCCCGAGCACGTTGGCCGCGGCTACGATGGATGTCCCCTCGACGCGACGCGTGATGGACTGCCCCTCGATTCGCAATGCATATGCCTCAAGCCTAGTGCCTCCCGCCTGAATTGGGTCAAGAACGGCTGCAGCATATTCCCATTGCCGCAAGGCGCCATGGTTGGCCGCGTCGATGTCGGCTTGCCATTCGGTCGACGGGCGGTGAATGGCTTCTGAAACCGTGTTGGTCGATGCATGGAACCGGCTTGCAAGTGCTCGAACCTTGCCCTCCCCGGCTTCGTAGGCCCTCGCAATGTCCCGCAATTTCAGTAACGTGGCAGTTGACGTTGATTTCGGCATGATGCTATCCTCGCGAGCAAAGTCTGATGATGTAGATCGGAATATAATTCCCATAATTCTATGATGAAAGATAAAGGTTTCGGATAAGATGATCCCGGTCCTGATTATTAGTGGAGATAAGGCATGATTTAAGGAAGATCAACAATTAATTCTTCATAATGATACCAGAATTAATGATCTGAGTAGCGAATCCAGATGATTAATGATTTCTTGATATCATGAATCAAGTGAATTTATGACTTGATTTATCATATGTATCTTTATTTAGATGACCGGAGCATAATCTGCGTCACCACGACCGAGTACATGATGGCGGCAATACTTCCCATCAACTGATCATCGCCAAGAATGCTGGCAGTCGCAATGACCATGTTTATCACGATCCCGCAAATCAAGGTGATCGACACGCGCCGGGTAAATGTTTCGTTAAAAGAATGCTTGCAAAAGTGACGAGCGATTAACACGATGGCCGGCAAGAACACGAGTATGGAATTGTTATGGTATAATGAAAAATCATGTAATTGAATCCTTTTTCGCCAAAAGATTTTGTTATCTAACCATAATTAATGACATTGGACATAGGCCTTTCCCGGCGCTTTTTGCCGCAGCTTTATAGGGTACTGGTAGACAATAAATTACGAATTTCCATGCTTGTCAATGTCGAAAAGAGGCGAAGACCATGTTTAATTCACGCTTATCTCGCGGTAACTGCATTCGGACCCTCGTGATGTTCTCGATGATATTCAGCTGCATTCTCTCAGCCGGGATAGTATCGTCACGAATGAGCGACCCGGCAGTCACAGCGACATTCATGCAAGTGAACCCACGACTTGCCACGATGCCGGGTAGTAGTGACCCAACGGGCGACGAATGGCCCATGTTTCATGGCGCGCTCAACCACACGGGCGTTGCCTCGACGACCCCAGTGGAAGGGACAGGGCCAACATGGAGTTTCAAGACTGGAGCTCCCATGTATGCTTCCCCTGCTGTCGTCGGTGGCCGAGTTTATGCTTGTAGCTCAGATGGCAAGATATATTGCTTGAATTCCAGCACGGGAGAGCTCGTCTGGTCATATTCCACGACTAGCATGTCCGGCATTCCGTCGTCTCCCGCCATTGCTGATGGGCGCGTGTACATCGGAAGCCTTGATAACAAGACATATTGCTTTAATGCATTTACCGGGGCACTGATCTGGTCATTCACTACGGGTAAGGAAATCCGGGATTCTTCGCCTGCTATCTCGGGGGGACGCGTCTACATAGGAAGTTGGGATCGCAACACATATTGCTTGAACGCAACGACGGGCTCGCGAATATGGAACTACACGTTCGGCCATCCGATCGACGCATCACCTGCAATATCTCGTGGGCGTTTGTATATCGGAGATATATATAATGAGACGTGCTGCTTGAATGCTTCGACGGGAAAATTGATCTGGTCGTTCAATGAAGGATGCGAACCTGGAACATCTCCAATGATAACTAGCAATGACCGGGCTTACATTCCATCTGGAAACGGTTCAATATGTTGCTTGAATGCAAGCACAGGCAAGAGTTCATGGTCTTATCCTTTCTTTCTAGGAGTAAGCACGACCCCTACCACTGCTAATGGGATGGTATATATCGAGGAAGTTTGGGATAACCGGACATATTTTCTGAATGCGACGACAGGGGTAGAAGCATGGTATATCATCAGCACTCCAGCCGGCACTACATCTCCCGCAATATCGAGCGGGAGATTGTACGCGGGATGTTATAATGGAAAGTTGTATTGTTTTAATGATACGACGGGTCGGCAATTGTGGAATTACACCATAGGCAAGGCTTTCGTCTCCTCTCCCGCAATCGCAAAGGGACACGTATTCGTAGGCACCGATAATGATAGCGTGTGTTGTTTCCCCATGATCTTGACAACTGCAACAGTCCCGAGTCCAAACAGTGACACCCCCTTCGATAGCACCACTTTCTCGATCATCTTACTCGTAGGAGTGGTGGGGCTTGTCGGATGGTCTTTAAAAAAGATGCGGCCGGGCCTATATAAGGGGTTTCACAAGGACGCGAGCAATGATGACAAGGATAGTGCCAAAGCATTCCAAAAAATTCAAAAACTCGTTGATGATTGCTACGAGGAATGCCGCAGGCTTCCCGATGCCCAGAAGCCCGGAAAAATGATAATTTTAGGTCTCCAGGCGGTCGGCAAGACATCAATCATCAATCAATTGACCATGGAGAAATTTGACCCTAAAATCAAGCCCACGTTGGGCATGCAGATCATAAAATCGGTCATCGACAACTTTAAATTCCAGATTTATGACCTCGGCGGCCAGGAGAAAATACGAAAGACCTGGTATGATAAAACCATCAATCCCGATGCGGTGATCTTTGTCCTCGATGTTTCCGCGGGTAAGGATCAACAAGACCTGGCAAAAGAGGAATTCAACAGGATGTGCGATAATTTCTTCAGCAAGGATAGCGGCAAGAAGCTCGCGGATGGCACGCCGCTCTTGATCCTTGGAAACAAGTGTGATCTCAATGAATCCTTCACGGTAAAGAAGGTCGAAGCCCTCTTGAAACCGAGCAAAAATTTAAATTACAAGATCGGGCTTTACAGCGCCTTAAAGAACGAGGGGTTGGAAGAGAATTTCAAGTGGCTCGTCAAGTCATTTTTATTCGTGTAAATTTTTGCTACGGCGGCAGTTTCCCGAGTTCAAGCTCATATTTGCCAATTAATTTCTCATTTTTCATTTTTTTTGCAATCTTGATGATTTTCGCGTAGGTTTTGAAAGCAGTTTTAAAATCATTGCTTTTAATCGCCACTTGTGCATCCTTGTCCATTTTTTTTATCCACGCGCGGTAAAAAATCGCGAGTTGCTTCGAGCTTTGCTTCATCAACTTTTCATTCTTCGATTCCGTGGCTAACTTTACCGCGAGCAGGTAGTCCTTCTCCGCTTCGGCGTGGTTTTGTTGCTTGGCTTTCTCGCTTGCTATCTCGTGGACTTGATTCATGTGCTTGGTAAGTGCCATTACCAAATTTTTCCCAGTTTCGGTCATCGATGCGATATCTTTCGTGATTTTCAGCAAAAATCGAGCTTCACGATATCCCTCGACGGATTGCTTGTACTCCTTTTTTTTCAAGAAACTGTCGGCTTCAGATTTCATTTTTTGGGCAATGTTGCGCGTGTCCTCGAGAACCTTGTCAAAGTAATCCTTTAATTGTATTTCTTTATTTTTTGCATATATCTCGACAATTTGTTCTTGAATATTGTTAAATTGATACAATTCTCGCTGGACGAAATTTACTGGCACGATGAACGTTACAACGAACGGACGCCTGCCACCCCGCACGTCCTTGCTTTTGTATGAGTCAAACAGGATCTTGGCTGTGACTTTTTGCGTTTTCAATGGCAAGATCAGGCTTGTTTTTTCGAACACCACGTCATCGGAATTTCCAAACACTGCTTGAAAACTCGCGAATATTTGCATCGTGATCTCTTCTAGCTCCAATTTCTGGGATTCCGGATATATATCGATGATTTTCGGGCCTTCATTCTCGTCCCATTCGGCTAGAAACGTCACGATCTTGTTGAATACCATTATTTTAACCGCTTGAGTCTTGATCCATTTATTTTAAAAAAGATTTACAAGAACTTGTTGTTACTTTCAGTTGCTTGTTATGATATTTGGCGGGATTTTTTTTAAATAGCTTGGTGAAATTCATTTCAAGTGAAGGTCGTCACGATCATCGCGACGAGCCTTTTGTTTTTTCAAGACATGCTTGATCACGCCAAAATTCGCGATTGATTTCACGGCATCGAATCCGGTATCAATCAGGGCTTTTCTCATGGATATCATTTGCTTCCTCGCCTCATCATAACGCGCCTTGATGATGTCCGAGGGTAATTCGAACAACGATTGGAACATGCTTTTCTTGCCTATCTCTTCCTCGATATCAGCAGCAAATCCAGAAAACACGCTCATGTCGTTGAACTGCCCTTTTTCCAGCTGTTCCGCGAACCTCGCCTCGAATCGTTGCTGCACGCGTGAAAAGAACGTTTGAATCTCTCCCCGATCTGCATCCTTGGTGGTCACCAGCACGAAATAAACGTGTTCCATGTCGTGAAAATGAAAGCATGTTTCTTCAAGTTCCATGAACTTTATGGATTGCCCCGTGGCTTCCTTGGAAAACATGTGAATTGCAGTAAAAAACCCTGCGGCGAGATCTTCATTGATCTTGACGGGTAATTCGGCAAATTCTTGCGCAAAAATGCAAATGCCGCCGTTTTTTGCGACGATCCAAAAATTAAACAAGGATTCGGCAAGAGATCTCGTTATCATTGACATCACTATGCAGCTTTAATGCGTGAACAAGGTCTTTCATGAAACTGCGATCCTTATAATCGTAATTCGATTTTACAACCAAAATTTTACCTGCGCCGAAAATTTCGCGGCGTAAATAACAATAAGATGCATCAATTATCAAACAATTTTCCCGCGAGGTCCTTGAATGCCAACTCCACGTTTTCCCCGGTCAGAGCAGAGGTTTCAAACCCATTTAGGCCAAGCTCAGAGCTCAATTCTTCTAAATCCTGCGTCGTGACTTGCCTGTCGGTATCAAGGTCCGTTTTATTCCCGATGATGATGCCAACGACGTTTTCAACGCTAGATTTCACGTCCGTGTACCATTTCCTGACATCTTGAAAACTTTCAGGGTCAGTGACATCAAATACGAGAATCACGCCGTGCGTTCCGTTGTAGAATTGCTTTCGAAACGTTGAAAACTTCGATTGGCCTGCGATATCCCAGAGTATGAGCATCGATGACTTATCGTTGACTGCCACGCGCTTCTCAGTCAAGTGAACCCCGATCGTGGCAAGATATGTTCGTTTGAATATGTTCCTCGTGAATCGCGAGATGAGCGATGTTTTTCCCACTGAAGGGTCCCCGCAGACGATGACCTTGAATTTTTTTTGAATTTCCTCATTTGAGACTGCGCTGGAATCGGTTTCGGGAAACGCTGCTGAATCCGATTGCGACATTTCTTGCTGATACAAGGTCTTTATGAGATTTTCCAGTTCGTCATTCAATTGCCTTATTTCTTTTTGAATTTCGTTCTTGCCGCTTTTCTTTTCTTGAATCGCATTTATCTTCACGGCAGACTTGTCCATGACGTCTTCAAAATCATGCACGTACTCGTAGAAAATGAGATCATCGACCTCGTCAAATAAGATTGCCAAGGTCGTGTCGCAAATACCGCCACGCCGGTTTCGATCGCAATATTGAAATTGCTTTACCAGCATCTTGAGGTTAAATTGTGGCAATGGAATGTGTAACAATTGTTTCGTGACCTTTGCTGTCGATATTGTAAGTGCCATGCTTTCCGATGCGACCTTGTCAAGCACGTCCTTGCGGATGGTAGCTGGAAACCATACTGCTGGAATAGGACCGGCCTTTTCATCAAACATGCAATATACTATTCCGCGAATGTAAGAACGCGCCATTCAGCATACCTTCATGGTCAAGAAGTGAATCTCTGCATATATTTACGATCGTCGATAAACATTGACGACCACGTGACTCTTAAACACGAGATAGCTAAGAACCACGAATTGACTTCTCCAAGGAAATTTGTGAATCGCGTTGCGTGCGAATGATTCGTGTCGAATTCTATTACTTTAATTCGTTTTTCATCGATTCACGAGAAATGCTTGGTTACCAGCGGATTGGCTTTTTCGTACTCATTCATGTTGAAATTTGGGGATTCTTTCAACTTCTTGGCAAAGAATTTTTCGAAATCATCGGCAAATTCATACAGACGGGATTGATATTCTTCAGAAGCACTGGTCGCGAACACGATAAAAGCACAAAATCGCCGGTACGTGCATGAAACGATCTTGCCTTCAATTTTAATTTCCGTGAGATGCTTCGGCGTTGCTAACGCGTCTTGAACGAATTGATCGAGCGCCCCTATCATGCCGCCAACCAAATCAGATGCATTTTTTACAGGACCAGCGGTATCATATTGGAACGGGTATTCGAAGAGCAAGATGTTGTCGTCCATGTGGATGACGTAGAGGTACTCGAGGCCCGAGAGCCAGCCCAATTCCGAGAGATTCGGCATGTGTTCCCAGCCATGGGACATCAAGATACCGCCTAGCAGCATGAATCCGCTGGTCAAGAACGGCATTATCGCCAAAATATTATTTATCGCATCCCAGATAAAATTGTTGTTTAACAGGAGGCTGATAAAGCTCATTGTAAAACCAGAGACTATCCACTTCACGGGTTTCTGGCTTTGCACGATTCTCATCCGGGCAAACTGCCTGGTGAATTTGATGGAGGAATAGAAGAATTGTGGAATGATCAAGGCGTAAAGGATGATGATATAGAATGCGATGCCGTCAATCACGAATGGCGCCAAGGCGATTATGATGACAAGAAGCAGGAACGAAATAGGATATTTTTTTAGAATCGTGCCCTCTCTCGGCAAGTGCCGAACCATATCGATTTCGGCGAGGACAATGAACACGATCATACTTGCAATAAAGAAAAAGACGCCAATATTCCCAAATATAAAACGCACGGTCGGATATGCATTAATATATCGTATCTGAAACGTTAACCCGCCTTGTAACACGCCAAGACTCGTTATAAACAGGATGATTCCTTTTGCTGTCAAGAATGAACCGCCATGCTTCATATGCTTGAGCAAATTGTAAACGAGTAAAAAGAACGTGTAGGTCGAAAAAGCTCCGATAATGAGCGCGAAGTCCCAGTATGCATCGACGTACGCTTCTAATATCATTAACACCATGTAACAAAACATGTCCCATGAAATCTTTAAATGTTGTGATGAGCGGGTTGCAGCCGAAGTGGTCACGGATCATTCCGGAATCGTACAAACAGCAATTAAAAAGGTAAACCTAGAAGGTAGTGATCAAAAAAGAACAGGCAAGTGCACTAAAAACGAAATTAGAGTCGACGACCACATGACGGGCAATATATCATGTCAACGTTGTCAGGAATCTCCGTACCACAGTTATTGCAACGTCGCCGCATACTAACGCCGCTTGAAGCGGGTTGCCGAATGATCAATTGCTCGAAGGACGGTTCACGGGTCACGCCAGGGTAAGGCTGTTCCCGAATAGGGGCATTTTGCAGCCCTTGCGACCCAGCAATGCCATGCATCGTGTCTTGCGGGTGCATCGCGAGCCATTCCTTGCGCCGTGCAATGCCCTTGCCCAGCAGCACCAAACCAATGATCAGGCTAACGATGCCCGCCACCAGGAACGGTATGCCCATCATCATCAACATGGCATCGGAACCGGACAGTAATGAAGAAAACGACATCATCGAAGTCATTAGCCTGCTCAACATTATATACATTAAACCCGAAGCGAGAACGCTACCGCCCTCCCCGGTTACCACCCCGCCCGCGATGAGGAATTTCAAGTAAGGTCGCAGCATCTTGACCACCTTTATTACATGGACTTCGTCCATTACGATCAGTATCGACTTCGGTCTTTTAAATTTACCATTAACGTGTCAAAAGTGTGCTCTAGAGGCTGATGATGGCATCAACGGGAAAAAAAAGGAAAAGCATCCAATCCGCAACCGGGAAATGCCTCTGGAAAAAATGACGGATCGGGGTTACATCGGCGTGAAAATTTCGACTCTTAATGGCGAGGAAATGTAGTCTTGTTTCACGATGAATTTTCTTCGCTACCAGCTTCTTTATTTTCGTTCACGAGCGTGGATTCGCCGCTCTTGTCCTCGTTGTTTTTCGATTCTTTCGATGGTTCCACTTGTACTAGCTCTGCCGAGTCCTTTCCTTCAGGCTTTGCAGCGGGCTTTTTTTCAGGTTTCTGGGACAATTTCATGCCATATTGCCAGCTCAGAAACAATCCAGCGACGAACCCTCCGATACCAACGAAACCTATTATCAGGATCAAGATGTAGGGATAGGTGGCCAGCGTTGCCAGGTAATCCGATTGCGGCAATGACCAGGTATAGTTATCGATGCCATAGAAGCGGGGGAAGCTGAAGCCAAAGCACACGAGCAAGATGCCCGCGGAAACCAAGAGCCACAAGTGCTGCCAATCCTCGGGAACGTACCGGATTTGCCTTGGACTGTACTTGATGTTGAAGAGCTCTTCAAAACGCTTGATGAATCCTGCATTTTCTGGCAGAGTATCCAAGATCAAGTGACTCGCAGCACCCAAGCAGAACATCGCGGGGAAGATGATCAAGAAATTTTCACCGAAGGAATAGGAAAGCACGAGATAGGCGTACCACCACATAACGAACGGTAAAATGAAGCTGTGGGTGACAGGATTGCACCGGGACTTATTATCGAGGCTCATCATACCTATATCGCAGTAAAATGACCCTGAGAAGCTCATGATCAGCCCGAGAATTGCATAGATTGCAGAGGCGTGTGTGCCGGAAATAAAGTCTGCCGTGGCCACGGTCAGCACCATCATCACGAAGTTGCAGCACCACGATACAATTTCCCATGTACCTTGCTTTCGTATAAAAAGTGCCTCGTTCGCTTTATTATCGGTCGTTTGTTTTCGACGGTATTCATCTGCCACTTCCCAGGCCAAGATCGTCAAGGCATCGCCCACGATGAGCCAAATGTAATTCAAATCATTCGTGTGATACATCGACATGCATATCAGCACGAATGAACCGAACAAGAAGCCGTAAAACGAGTAGGTTTTTTCTTCCATAGCGCATCGAGCTGAACAAGCTGCTTTTGGATGGGTTAAAGTTTTTTAACTCAACATAATGGTATGGCGAGTCGCTTTCATTGGGTCGCGCGGATCGTGGTTGGACAAAAGAAACCACAGAAAACAATTGATCGCATGTTTAACGATTGATCGCACGTTTCAATATCGTGTTTATATCCATAAAGTTAAAACGGTTTCAATTGTATCCAACCAATTAATAGATCACGAGTGGCCTTGATTCATGAACGAAAGCAAGAACATCATTTGGATATTTGGCGACCAGCACCGGGGGCAAGCGCTTGGTTGCAATGGCGATCCGAACGTGCACACTCCTGCAATCGATGGCCTGGCTGCTCAGGGCACCAACTTTACTAACGCAGTAGCGGGGTACCCGCTCTGCTGCCCGTTCCGCGGCTCCCTTCTCACGAGCATCTACCCGCATCGATGCGTGCCCGGCCATCAATACCAGCTGGATCCGGGTTACAAGACCATCGCCCACGTGCTCGCGGACGCCGGTTATCGCACCGCGTACTTTGGAAAGTGGCATCTTGACGGGTGCAAGGAAGAGCTCGAAAACACGACAATGCACGTCATACCGCCAGAACGGCGGGGTGGTTTCCAAATATGGGCAGCCTACGAGAATAATAACAAGCAATGGGACACGTGGGTGCACGGCGAAGCGGATGGCCAGCCATTCCAATACCTGTTGCCCGGTTACGAGACCGATGAATTGACTACCCTCTTGATCGCCTACCTCGAGGGCATCCGGCACGAGATGGATGAGACGGGGCATGCCATCCCGTTCTTCGCGGTCCTCTCGGTCCAGCCACCGCACGATCCTTATCTCGCGCCCGAGGAATTCATGGATCGCTATTTTGACGCACTCTGCCGGCCGTTCGCACTGAAGTTGCCTGATAACGTGCCGTCGAACCCGAAAATCGTCGAGCAAGCCTCACGCGAGATCGCGGGTGCCTATGCGATGATCGAGAACCTGGACTGGAACGTGGGTCGGATCATGAAGGTCCTGGAGGATACAAACCTGAACGATGACACGCACGTGTTTTTTTTCAGCGATCATGGTGACATGCACGGCAGCCACGGCCACTTTCGAAAGACCGCCCCTTACGAGGAATCCATCCGCATCCCCTTCATCATCCGCCCCGCGACCGGTACAATCGAGGGCGATTATGCACAGAGAGTTTCCGGTGCCCCTCTCAACCATGTTGACATCGCCCCGACGACGCTGGGACTTTGTGGCTTTGATGTGCCGACGTGGATGGAGGGGACCGACTACTCCCATGCATGCACTGGGAAGGAAGCGAGGAGCGATGAACCAGGTTCAGCATACCTGCAATATGTCATCCCCACCGGTCACTATGATTGCATAGATAAGCCATGGCGAGGCATCGTGACAGCGGACGGCTGGAAATACGCCTGTTTCGAAAATGCAGATTGGTTAATGTTCGATCTGAATGAAGACCCCTTGGAACAAGTGAATCTTGCGCATTACTCGCGGTATCGAACGAAAAAAAGCGAACTGCGAACCTTGTTGAAGCAATGGGTGGAGACAACACAGGATACATTCCAGGTCCCCGTAAACTGAACGATGAATTTTGTACAAAGCTGCTGTTGATAGCGACACCCTCCCAGAGAATGATAGTACCATCATTGGCTTGGAAAACAGGGAAAATGTAGTCAGGAATGCAAGAAGCGTCCCTAATATAAGAAAAGTGGAACATGAACACGCATGGTGATGGTGATTGCAGACGATGGTGATTGGGATGATGGTGTTGGTGGCGGTGCCATGATCTTTCACATCCTTGGCATGTTAATGCCAGTTTACTTCATGGCGTACGAAATATTTTCTTGCAGCAATATTTAAATAGTTAAATAACAGAAATTACTGCCGGGTTGAACAATTATGAGAAAACTCGTTGTCTTGTCATTCATTTCGCTGGACGGGGTGATGCAAGCCCCCGGAGGACCTGAGGAAGATCCGACTGGGGGATTTCAGCATGGTGGATGGACCGTCCCTTATTTTGATGACTTCCTTGGCAAGGTGATGGCGAATCAAATGAGCAAACCGTTTGACTTGTTGCTCGGGAGAAAGACCTACGAGATTTTCGCCTCGCATTGGCCATTCGTGGAAGACGATGACCCTGTGGGCAGAGTCATCAATAATGCAATGAAATACATGGTAACGCGAACGCCAAGAGACCTTGACTGGCAAAATTCGACCTGCATCTCTGGGGATGTCGTGCAAGAAATAACGAATCTCAAGGCAAGCGATGGGCCAGACATGCAAGTTCATGGTAGCGGCGATCTCATCCATACACTCCTGAAGCATGGCTTGGTTGACGAGTTTTGGTTGAAAATCTTTCCCGTCATCCTTGGCACGGGCAAGCGTTTGTTTCAAGATGGTGTCATCCCGAGAAACCTTGAATTGCTTGGAAGCGAGGTGTCGCCAAAGGGTGTCATCGTTGCTTCGTATGCAGTCTCCGGGGAGGTCAGGACGGGATCGTTTGCCCTGGAAAGTCCCAACGACGAAGAAATCGTTCAATAGGGGCGGCTTGAAATAAGGAATAATCAATATATCGTTTCTTATGCAGGACAAGAGGTTGTATTCATTCGTATGTCAGGTGATAAGGTTCATGAGGTTCAGGGCCTCGTGAATGGTGAATCTTGTAAACCACGAGAATGAGGATCATCACGAAACCTGCAAGGATGAACACTACTCCGACCGTGGAGAACCCCAGGTAAAGGAAAATGCATCCCATGCCAAAAGGGGTCAAGAAAACCCAGATCGTGTCATAAATGGTCCATTCCACGTTTTTACCGATCACGGTCAATTGTCCTCTCGAGGGTTCTTTCGACGATCGAAATGGCTTGCAATCTTGTATCATTCTCCACGCTTTATCCCTCCATCTCGCGTTGCTCAAATTTTATCCCGTGAAGGAGGGCATGATTCATCTTGGAGCAGGTAAACCGTTGATGATTTCGTTAATCCTCTCATCAACTCGCTTGATTTGTTCCTTGATTATTTCGATATGTCTTGCTTCTTTCTCTGCCATGTTCACTAGTTTAATTTCCAAATAATGCGCGGCACCGCTTATCACGCTCAAAGGTTCGCGAATCCCCTGAATTTCTTCGATCAAATCGCGATTGTCACATGAATCTCTGGATTGTTGACGTTTTCGGGATTGGTCCATTTCGTAATCACTACCGATGTCCGTTCCTCAAAATAAAACAACTTTCATTATTCAATTCATAGTTATCTTTTTAAACTAGCTCTAAGAATCTCTTAATAAATTGGCTTTGCCACGAAAACAAAATTTACCAAGCTTATTTTACTAACGAGAATGATGCTCATGCGTGCAGCGATCTTGTTCCTATCACATTTTTTTACAATTGACCTTTCCATATTCCAGGAATAGTTTGCATAGAAGATAATAGTTTAATTCGCTCTATTTCGATCAATATTTTAGTTCATTCTACATTTTGAACATTCTAGCGTGACCATAGAGGAAAGACGAAAAGAATAATAAATTAAGGCGGTATAAATAGTTTGGAAATGCATTAAGTATCGTACGAGGCCCAAGGTTATGCTCACGTTGTCCCATGCCGGTCATAAAATCGAACTTTCTCCGGATAGCATGATAATTATCAAGAATGCTTCTGAACACGATTATGAAACGCTTGCAAGCGAGGATTTGAAAATTGAATTTGATGGAGAGTGCTTGTACATTCATTCACCAGCTTCTAAAAAACATGAAAATGTGGTCTTCAACTTGCTAGCAATTTTCAAGACATTTCTTGCACAAAATCCGTCCTTGGGCGAGCCAATCGGATCTAAGTTCGCGTTGAAATTGCCAAACGGAAAGCGACCCGAACCAGATGTTGTCATCGTCCCGCGAGGTATCGTTGGTGATTATGATTCTGTTTACGAAGGAATCCCGAGCATGGTGGTCGAGGTGCTCTCCCCGAGTACCAAAGATTACGATCTAATAATTAAACGACAATGGTACGAAGAAAGCCTAATACCTGAAATCTGGTTTATCGATCTGGAGGCGCAAAAGATTATCGTGATTCGGTGCTCGGAAAACGACGTTTATGAGGAAAGAGAATATTCAACGAATGTCATTGCTTGCCAGGCGTTGGAGAATCTCGAGATATCATTAGAAGCCATCTTCACTACATAAAGTGCAACCTTGGTTTTTGAATTCTCTTTTTCCACATGACTTGGTAATCTTCTGGGAATGAGATGGTATACACGCGATCTCAAGAAAAATTAACTTATTTTCCAAGGTTTATAAAACTGGCACGGATTCCACACGGGTTTATTGATATATGTTCCTTTGTGGCAGCAATCCCGATGGCAATTCAAGCCTGAAGAACAAACGATCTTGATGGTTTCGATGCTCGGTGCAACTCCCGGGGATACGAGATGCGCCTCCCAGCCGCCAAACCTATTCTTTCCACGGTAGGATTTCACGAGATTTTTATTGCAACATTCGCAGCGCCCCTTGGATAAGGCAAATCGTTGTTCGATTAAAGCATCCGGAATTGATTCAGAATAAACTAACGCGTGCTTTTCAAGACATTTAGCTACCATGACTACCACTTTTCCCAACGATGAATGTTACAGATACCCGACAAAACATTGTTGATTCGTTCTTATAAAGTTCTGTTAACATTGATGTCATTTTATTGAATTAATCTTCCCGAGGAGCATTTTCTTCTTGGGACGAATAAACTATGCCATTTATAGAGCGATTATTCTATATATATCTGGAAACATAACTAAATCGGGTTTTGTCGGTATCTGGCAGTAACTAGAAACGACTAAATTACAATATCTAGCAACATCAATTTCAATCCAATATCTGGCTAATCCTTCGTCCTTGCTGAATTGAATATAAGATAAATTCGTGCAATGAACGAATTTAAAAATGATATGACCATTATTTCCAAGCAAGCAATTTCAACATCTCATCTCGAATACCAGGAATTCCCGTATGATTTTCAAGCAATCGATTTTTATCCATGCCGTGATCGCATCAGTATGCTCCCATATGGAAGCATGTTCGTAATATTGTGCTCCAAGCGCGGCAAGGGTTTGTCCCGTGTATTCTGAAAAGTTCAAGAGGAGTTTACGTCCCTGGTATGCTTTCCCCAGCATGAAAATGTCCCCTATAATCGTGGTTACAGATTTTCCAGCGAAGGCTTGAAACCAGTCTGGTTGCATCAAGACGGCACCCGCAAACACCTCATCATCAAAAAACAAGCCAATGAGCTTTTCAGCACCTGGAACAAGCTTGTATAATTGAGCTGCCTTCTCTAGTTTATCCAAACTGGCTATTTGATAGTCGGGACGATACCCGAGGGTTTCATTCATCATCAACGCAATTTTCTCTAGTAACTTTCCACAGTCATCAAGATCGGGATTAACTATCCTAAAGTTTCGATCCAGGTCTATTGCTGCTATGTTTTCATTTGTTTTGTCAAAGTCTTGGATGCAATTCAAATATTTATCTCGTCCGTTGAAGAAACCACGTTCTTCGAGTTCCCCGAACATTTTTGCATATGCCGGAGGGTCCGATGATGTTCCTGCGACAATTGGCCATTCAAATCCTGAGATCTCGACACCATATCCAAACAGAAAACGAGGTGCATTTACGGGCCCTCGCAACACGTGATATCCATGTGACCGAGTTTCATGTAGAGCTCTGTCAAGTAGAGGTTCCAGGTCTCTGGCCCTTAATGCAGTTACGAGACCGAAACAAACGACATCGTCGCGTCCTTTTGACCGATAAAACGGATCCTTGAACACGACGAGCGATCCAACGACTTTTCCATCAATTTTAAGTTCCAGGAATGTTGCGAACCCACCGTTCATCTCCATTTCCTTAAAGCTTTCGCAAACTATTTCGCTAGTGTCCACGCCGTTTACAAACGCCTTGAATCTCGAATGAGACCAGAATACATCAAATGAAACACACTGCAGCTTCACGCGGGATTGGGGAAATACGTTTTTAATTATTTCTACCATGATATTCGCCGGGTATGTTGTACAATCTTCATTTTGACAATTATTATTCGAAATTTATTTCAGGAATGTCTGAATAATCAGGCACGTTAAGAGCAATCATCGAATATGGTTTCCTTGGCATCAATACTTGCGAGTTAACATGTAATACTGACCAAACTTTCAAGCAACCATCCCATGAACCGGAAATCGCAATCTGGCCTTCGGGAGTGATGGCTATCGCGGACACAGCATCAGCGTGACCCGTGAACGTGCGGAGGCACCTGCCGGATGCTAAATCCCATATCCGGATCGTGTGATCATAAGAACCCGAGATACCATATCGACTATCCATGGTCATGGCAAGAGATATCGGGAGTGATTCATGACCTCTAAGGATCTTGATGGAACGCCCGCGATCGATATCCCAAACTTTAATGACGTTGTCTGTTGTTCCCGTGATTGCCAGATTTCCACGAGCATTCATGGCTATGCATGTAATCTTATCAAGGCCAGCATCTAATCTGCGGACAAGTACTTGATTCGCAATGTCCCACATGTATAAATATCCATTCGGTCCTCCCGTGATCCCTATGCGACCATCCGCTGAGATCGCCGTAACGCTTTCTGAGTTCCCAGCTCCCTCCAGGATCGTGATGCAAGTCCTGGAATCCATGTCCCAAACGGCCACTGCATCACGCGATTCGGATATAGCCACGTGTCCATTCATCGCCGTTGCGATCGACCATGCATCTTGCTCGTGGCAATCAAAAATTTTCAAGCATTTACCACACGCAATGTCCCAAAACCGTATCGCGCCACCTTCGGAACCCGTCATCGCGAACTTTCCATCCGGGGAGATCCCGACAGAGAGCACTGGTTTATCATGGCTTCTCAAAGTGCGAATGCAAGTACCAGCAAAGACATCCCAGATCTTGGCCGTGCAATCTTGCGACGCGGATATTGCAATGCGTCCGTTTGGCGTGATGGCGACGGCATGTATCTCGTAAAAATGGCCTTCCAGGTCATGAATGAAATGACCGTTAACAACAGAGTTAATGCTGGGCTTAATCGAAACGTCTCGCATCGTTTTTCTTGCATCCATTAAATTCGCCGTTAACAAGCGTTCGGAATCCAGAGTCTTCTTGTCAGAAAGCAATTTATGCCGATCTATTTAAGAAAAAAGTCGAGAAAATATTATTTGAAGCAAATGGGGTGTAAATTTATCCGCGTGAAATTAACGGCTCAGATAAATCAGAATAATTAAAAATACACGTGGATTCCTGCTTTGTTTCTAAAATACAGTTGAGATCACTTATTGCAATGGCATTACAAGAATAAAACTCTTGATCCTCGACTTTTCTCAAGATAGGATATTTTTCAAAAAAGAGCAAACTTCTCGATAGAGGAATTTTGCATGACATATGTTTTTTCTTTAATATTTCGGGGACACTTCATGTTTGAGAATTCCATTAGTGATATTGAATGGCAGCATACAGATATGAAAATAGAGTAAAAACACCCGAGAGAGATTGGGCATCGATACGGCTAGCCCATCCCGAGGATGCAGCAATTATTCAAAATATTTATAATGAAGTGTACAAGGGCACGTATTCGTATCTCGAATACTTGGATACGGAGTTCTTGCGAAAGGATATGACCAACGGGCATTCATCTTGGTACCTGGTCGTCGATAACACGTTTGGCACGAAATGCGGGTGTGTCTCTTTCACGGTAGATGAAACGCATCTTCGTGCTTACACTCGAGGGATGATGATGCGCCCCGCGTGGCAAGGTCGACGAGGAAACACCATGGTTTTAGGCCAAGCATACCAGCATTTTTTGCAATCTTACCAAAATCGGTTGCGCGTTATGTGGGGCGAGGCACGTTCCACCAGTGTAAAACCCCAGTTGGTGGCTGAAAGCGTTGGCATGATCCCGGTCGGCATTTTGCCAAGTAAAGATGTTTTTTTTGGCGCGCGCGAGACCGCCATCATAATGGCCGCGTATTCCAGCGCAGCATGGCGCACAAGAGACACGACCATCAATCTGGAACTGTCATTGATGCATTTATACGAATACGCGAGGGCAAATTTCAAGCAGCTGAAAAATGATACTGTAAGGCAATGGGAAGGGCTGACCGGCACCATCAAGCCTAGGAAAGTAAAAATTGCCATTACACCGATTAAAAAGGAACACGGTTACACGACGTATGTTTTCGCATGTGAAACGACGAATGATTCATTGACCATCAATGTAAATCGACAATGCATGAATGCCGAGCACATGGAAATTCAATGTTCAAATCCGGATTCATTGTTTGCATTGTTGGATTGCATGCTCAGCCATTTAATAGGAGAAGGGATCCATTACGTGGAAGGATACTGCCCAGCGAATGAACCGGAAATGCAAGGTGCTTTTTTATCCTCGGGGATGCGTCCCCTCGGTTATTTACCTGCTTGGAACTTGTGTCCTGAGACGGGCCTCTTTATTGACCAGGTCGTGTTTGCATGGATTGACGGGGCAACTAACATGGAAAACGTGGCGTTAAGTGATAAAGCTAAAAACATGGTACAAGCCATGATGGAGATTTAACGAGGCGTGATAGCTTGAACATTCACGACATTCTCTTGCTTGAGCCATTTCACGTTCCCGCGAACATGAAAAACTACGACGCAAAGCATCTGATAAACAAGAACGCTTCCTTCCCTGTCGATTATATGACGTACCTCGCAGGTATAATGTATATCAAGGCTGGAATCCTGGCTACGAAATTTCATTCTGTTCCTCTCGGGCTTGCGCAGATATCAGCGATCTTGAAAGAACGAGGTATTAACACGTCGCACGAGCCTTTCATTCTGGACGCCTTGAAACGTCCTTTATCTGATTCGGAAATCGAAAATCGTATTCGTTCCCACGATTATGATCAGGTCTGGATGTCTGTCGGTTCCCAAGATGAAGCAAAGGAAGCTATACGTTATGCAGGTATCGTGAAATCCATTGATGCCGAAACTCTTGTAATGCTCGGAGGGATTTTTCCAACGTTCTACCCAGAATGGTTTTTACGTCAGCCAGCAATTGACCTGATCATTCGTGGACCTGCAGAGGATGCCGTGCGCCAATACGTGATGAATGGCGACGCTGCACGAGCTTGCGTTCCTGGGTTATGTCATAAACATAAAAATGAAATTTTCATTGCTCCAATACCTGAAACGCCACCAGACCAGGCGAAACTTCCGGCAATGGATTTGGAAGGGATGAACATCGAGGCCTACATGAAAGATAATCCATTTGCTAACTTGCTAACATCCCGAGGCTGCCCCTTCAGTTGTCCTTTTTGCTCGCACACGGCATACTGGGGGAAAGCCGTTCAATATCGTAACATGGAAAATGTGCGGAAGGAATTGCGCATGTTTCAAGACCATGGCTGCAAGACCGGGTATATCGTCGATTCTGCGTTCACGTTGAATGAAAAACACGTCCAACGATTTGTCGATGTATTTAAACAAGAAAAAATTACTATCAAGTTTGCATTCGAAACGCGTGCCGACCATTTCAATAATTCGATGGCAAAATTGTGTGCGAGTTTCAAGCCGGCTCTTGTATGGTTTGGAGGGGAATCAGGAGCGTTAGAGATATTGTCCCGTTTACCAGGAAAGCAAGGTGGCGGTGGTCGAGACCATCTTAGAGACATGAAGGCAGCCGTGAAAAATGCGAACGATGCAAATATCATCAGCGGGTCTTCATGGATCATCGGTTTACCAGGGGAAACAAATAAAACGATAGAGGAGACCAAGAGATTCATTCTTGAATTATTTAAAGCAGGAATGGACATTGCAGATGTGCGAAACTTGCAAATCTTCCCCGGAACCGACTATTATGACAACGCGGTAAAATGGGGTTTGTTCATAGATGGTGGAACGATCCGGCTCGAGAAAGGGCCTTGGCAAGAGACCGTCTCACATCATACTAGTGACATGTCTGGAAATCAAATCAAGGCGGCGACAAAAGCAATCCAATCAGAAATCCTGGAGTTTTACAAGTCAAAACCAGATCATAGAAGAATCTTGCGTGCTATCACGGCCGTGCAATTTATGGCTCGCCACCCAAGTATAGCAAGAACGCTGATCCGTGCTGCAAATAAAATATGATTATGCCACTTGCGTTTTTTCATTTAACTTGCCCTCTTGATTTGAAAATTGCTCCATTATACTCTTCATCGATGAGGCAATGTCCAATTCCGAGAGTTTCGTGGATACATCGATTCCTATTTTTTGGAGCACGCGGGTCACCGAATTGTAAAGTGATGCAATGCGACAGTGCAATGCTCTCGCAAGATTTGCAAGCGAAGCATTTTCCGGGCTTGCTATCTTTAACGCGATGAATGCAATTACAGCTACACGCATATCTTCCCTCATTCCATTAAGACTTTTTGCCAGGATCTTGTTCGTTTCCTTAACAATGCCCGAATAATTACCCTCGCCTGCCAAATCTTGCATGACTGAACAAACTCGGTTTGTCGTTATATCCATCGATGGTTCAATGAATGTTTTTTCCGAGGATTTTAATGCCCGTGTCTTTACTTGCATCAAGCATTTATTGAACAATTTTTCAGCAATATTGAATTTTGCCAACAATGTATCCCGATAAAGAACGATTTTTAGTTTCTTGGCAGCAATATAAATGGAAAGTGCTGCCTGCATTTCAGGTTTGGCAAGCATCGTACCTCTCGGACTTATCGAGAGTAGTTTGTCGAACACGTGCATTGCGTGGGAAATCAAGATGTCGGGAAGTTGTATCGAGTAAACAGCCCCCGTGACCAGGTGGAAAATGCGGGAACGCTTAACATCACTCGTTGATAGCACTCTCGATTGAAGCTGGCCTAATTTTTGAGACTTGGAATGATTACATTCCCATGTGGAGCCAATCAATGTCGTCGAATTCACGTGAAGCACCGCGTGGGTTGATATCAATTGACCATCGATTCCCTGCTCCTGGATAGATAGTTCTCCAATATCGATTCGAACTAATCCACAACGGGTGCAAGTAAGACCTCGCGACGTTTCAATGAATGTCTTATTACCACATTCCATACATAATTGTTCCGCATCTTCACTGTTCATTGATGAGCCTACCACTGAACGGCGCTCCAGCAACCAACACTTATGCCGTGATTCGTGCTGACAAAATTAGTGGAAACTATAATCTTACAATTCAAGTCTTATTTATAGTTCAGTTAACAATGATGTAAACATCATTGCAAGAAAAAGTCATTGTGACAAATTTTATCAAGCAAGTTGCGTGAAATGGCATAAAAATCTTGATGATATAGACAACACGACCGGGAATTTAATCAAAGTACTCTACTCGTATAAATAGAATAAGTTCTTCAAGCTCGACAACTGTTTGTACCAATCTAACTTTATCGTGATAATCAGCGGCACTCGTTCGTGCATCGAAAATAAATGGCTCGTAATGTGTACAGACTGCACTTTATCTCCAAATTATCGCTACCGCTTTTGAAAAAGATTTTTAATGAGTTTAAGCACCTCGCGTAATAAACCGTTAATGAATATTCATTTGAGTGCGTTTTCAGAAACTTATCTTTAATTAATTTGTCGTCAGATCTAGGATGCTCTTTGAGATTTTATCTGTCATTTTATGGGAAATGTTGGTAAAAATGAAACATCCGAGAATTTCAAAAGAGGATATCAAGCTAAATTTGCTTCATATGCTCCAATCTGAAGAATTTGGTAAAACACCCTTCCAGATTGCGAAACAACTCAATATTTCTAGACAAACGGCAAATAAATATGCTCAAGAGCTTGAAGAAGAGAAAAAAATAAAGAGTTTTGAAATTGGGCCCTATAGAATCTATACCTTGGTCCGTCAAAGAGACAACGTTCTTTTCGAAAAATTGTATTTTTTTTTGCTATCGTCACTAAAGAACTTTCAAGCATCAGATCCAAAATTTCTTGATTTTCTCATTTCCCAATCCAAGAACAAGAAATACGACTTTAATGAAAATTCCAACATTCCCAAGGAAGTAAAAATTCCGGATTTAAGCTTGCAACAAAAAAATTACGAGAATTTGCTCGAATTGCTTGAAGGTGTTAGATATCTTCTCTATTATTTCATGCCTTTTGAACATCCATTTAACATTGAGGTGCTGCCAAACCTAGATAGGGTCGAACCGATGTCCATTGGAATTCAACTTGAAGACCCGGGATTAATCCCTCAAGAAGCAGAGATGCATTATCCACTGGTCGCGAGCTTAATTCAACAAATTCTTTCATCATTATCACGCACGGACATTTATTTCAAAATTATCAAGCCGATTAGCGATCAAGACAAATTTGTGTTTTTTGAGCTGGGATATATCGATAAATATTATCAAGATTTTTCAATTCCGGAGTTTGATTTAAAATCGACGAGCGAACGAGAGCTTCTCGATGAGATAAAGGATTTCTTCAGCACGCAAATCCAGTTCAACATCGAGGAATACGAAACGGATGGCAAATTGCATTACAAGCTCATTTTTTCAAATAATCTGGACTTGGAAAACTTGTACGAATTGTATGTGCACACGGCAGAAGAGAATACGATAATTGCAAAACAATTGTCAGAAGAAACACCGAAATTGTTGATCCGTAAATCAATTCCTCTTGAGCAATGGCAAGAAAAGCCGTTCGCCGTGGTCGATTGCGTATCGAATATCGGTTATCTAGTTAACGAATACGTCCGAGCATCAATCGAAGCAGATAAATTTGGTGGCATTTGCGTCCATTTCGAACGCATTGAAAATGGATGGCGCATTAATTGCCTTGAACGGATCGATTTCGATCAATTATTCGCCCCGTTAACAGATTGGAAAAAACGGAGGGAAATTTACGCGAGGTTGAGTCTTGATCCTGATGAATTTCTCAAACGTCGCATGATCGTTATTCAAAAGCTAAAAAAAGAACACGAAGGGAACATCAAGTCGGAAAAAAGTGATGAGGCCTAGCTTCATTCTCAAAAAATATATTAATTCATGAGTCAGGTATGGATTGAATTACAAGATCCTCAAAATTTACACCATGTTCCAACAACAAGTCTTTAATTTCATGCTCTTTTGCATCAACTTTTACGAGCAAAAAACGCTCGGTTTGCAAAACAGGCAATTGTTTTTCGTTATTTTTCTTCATGGTTTCAGACCGTGTCTTTATTTTTAGTTTCATAATGAATCTTATTATTCAAATCTTGATTTCTCGAATTATAAAGTGAATATCCAGCTCGTGTTAACTTTATATTGGGGAGTACTAGTCATAATTCTATCTAATTGCAGATTGCTTGGATATATTAATCAAAATACAAGATGCTAGATATAAGATTAAGTTTACAATAATGTAAAGTCCCGTGACTAGCTCTTTTTACGTTAAAATATCACATTTAAAGAAATTGTTTTCAAAATCGTATGCGATCCATTAATAAATCATGATTTAGGACTTTACAACATTGTAAACACATGTTAAAGAGTCTGTGTTGGTTGTGTTCTATTGACCCCAGGCTCACCAGTGCGGAAAATTAAATTTAGTAGGGAAATAACCAATCAATCGTCTAAGATCCCCAACACCTGTATCAGTTTTACCGCCGAAAATTCAATCAAGATTACCTACCAAATGGGATGAAGTGCCGTGGGAAATGAACCTGCAATCCTAATCGTTGACGATGACAAAGGTATCCTGGAAACAATGGCTGATATTTTGAATGAATTGCGTTTTAAAGTTACTATTGCGAATAATGGGTACGAAGCTATCGACCTCGTGAAAAACGGGACGTTCGACATGATCTTGATGGATATCAAGATGCCGGGTATCGATGGCGTCGAGACGTTTAAACGTATCAAACGAATCAAGCCAGCCTCCAAGATTATCTTCATGACGGCCTATGCTTTCGAGGAACTCGTTGCCGAAGCAAGAACGGAAGGAGCCATCGACGTGCTTTACAAACCAGTTGATATCGGAAACCTGGAAAAAATGCTGAGAAATTCGAAATCAAAGGGAAATTGCAAGTGTGATTTTTCCTGTTTTAATCAGTGAGATTTCCGCTCAATTTATTCACCTCATTCTTCAAAGACACATGACAAGAACTTCGACGCGGATATATTCTCGTGGCCGGGTGCCGTGATTATTTCAGAGATCTAAATGTAATTATTTCAGAGATCGATATGCAATTCTAGAATCAAATACTTAATTTATTCGGAGTATCATGAATGTATTGAGATTCAAATTGAAAGAATCGAACGTTATAGGGCAAAAATCAACTATATTGTTCAAAATTTAGAAAATTTACCTGAAGAACGATCGTCAAAGATAGCGGTTGATGCCTTGTACTAAGAGGTATTTACATTGATCGAAGCAGCGATGGATCTTATCGCAATGTTCCTTAAAGATAACGGCTATATAGTTACTGAAGATTATGCAAATATTGATCTTTTAATCAATAATCAAGAGATTAGTGTGGAAATCGGAAATGGATTAAAAGAGTGTAATGGACTTCAAAATATTTTAGTGCACCGATATAACGGGGTTGATCAACAACGTGTTGAAGATGACATCGAGCATGTTAAACGCATTCTTTATCTATGGATAGAAATCGTGGAGGGGATGTTGGATAGAGCTTCAGCAAATCATGAAGGATCTTGAATTTTTGCAGGATTATGATGTTGTCATCCATGGATCTTTTGTTTCAAATCAGATGACACCTGGATCCGACATTGACATTGCTCTCATTACCCGGCAACATGATCATTTGGCCAACAAGCAAACCAGCTTGGATCTAATTGGGCATGCAAACCCTCTTTATGACATCCGGGTTTTTGAATTATTGCCACTCCACGTTCAAATTAATGTCATTAATCATCATGTCGTTCTCTTTGGGGATGAAATTGAGTTATCGGAGTATTTCTATTTTTATCGCAAGTTATGGAATGATGTCAAACAACGCATTGCGGAAAATCAATTTCAGAACTCAAAAGAATTGAGAGCAGCTATTTTAAACGTAAAAAATCATCATATTTGAAGAAAATCAAAGTTGGCAATGTTTCTTAGAAAATCTTGAAATGATTACTACTGCAATTCCTTTACTGATTTTAGCTGATCTTACCAATGATTATACACATTGATACCATTTTCATCATGTTTAAGGTATGTTAATATGCGCTATTAAAATCGATAATAGCAATTAAAAATCCGAAAAAACACTGGAAAAAACCAAGATTTCATTCTTGGCGAGATTTTTCGACGATCTGGGCTATGGCATTCTTGATGGCTTCAATAGACTCGGGCTGCATCACGGAGGTTTTGAGTCTGTACACCTCGCGGTCTCCGGTTTTCATGGAGCCCTTGAAGAATTTCAACGCCTCGTTGTAATTTTGTTTCGACGCATCGATGTCCATCTTGTGAAACAAGAAAATGAGAGGCACTGCCCGGGTCTCGACATCAGTGAGCACTTTCATGAGCACGTCCTTGGCTTCAGGATATCTATCCTTGTATGCGGTGTCGAGAGCAAAGATCATCAAGTTCGCGGATTTATATCCCTCCCCCCACACGTCCCGGTAGTCAGTCTGTCCTGGTGCATCCCAAACCCTGAACTCGATGGATTCTTCAAAATGCTGCAAGAATAGAGCTTTGATGTCGAATGCAGTTGTTGGAAATTGGTTCTCATCATATTCTCCAGTGCGCATTGCCTGGGATAACGCCGTTTTTCCCGAAGAATCAAGTCCAAAGAGAAAGATCTTTTGATAGAGCAAATGATTTCACCTAGCTAAGTTTCATTCTCCTTCTTAAAAAAAATATCCTTCATAGCTTGAATGATGGTTACTTAACAGTTCATTGAAATATTAACAAGCTTGGGCATTCCTTTAGAGTTTCCACCAGCACATATCCTTTAAGCTACATACCGAAAAGTGGGGTTACCGTTACAACCCAAAATGTCTCTGGAAAATGCTTGCATGGCTTGGGGATGAAATGTCAAAATTTGTCTAGGTTTCGAAGTAACGATAATGAGCGAAATTGTAATGCTAGTAGCAATGACCACAAAGTTACTAATTCGAGCTAGATTTACGCTTGTGTATCTTGTTTTTTTCGTGATTGGCTTAAATCTCTCTGGCTTGATTCTCTTCTCGTTGTTAGCTTCTTCCACGATGTTCCCTTCCGAATGGGATTGCCATGGTTTTGCTCGAGACGTGCATTTGCTTGAGGATCGACGAGGCTAATTTTAAACCTAACCTTCTCATCCAAGATTCACGCGTTCAAGGTCACCTTGGCAAATAACGGATACAAAGACCATCGAAATACTACGGCTCGGAGCATTGATGTTGAAGTGGTCTATGGCATTTAGCCAGGTATAAATGTTGTTGATACGTTCAAGTGCATGAAATAAATTCGAACTATCTCGAAAGTAATTTTCATCATTGTCAGAAGTTTCACCAATTTGCGTGATTTGTGTTTATCAAAATAGGGGAGTATCAATGACATTAAATCTCTTTCAAATAGGGCCTGCTTTCGTGGCGGGTGTTGCTTTTTACGTTTCTGCATATTATATCGTGTTATATATTCAAGTGAAACGGGCTAAGCGGCTTTACTTGACATTTGGCTTGGCTTGCATAGGTATCTGGTTATATGACGTTGGATGTCTAGGCCTATACTTATCATCGTCGGTTGGCGAAGGTGCATCCTGGCAACGATACTTGTTTTTTATCGGACCGATCATCACCATTTCCTTGTTATGGTTTTTCTTTGATTACACGGCCTATAAACAAAGGAAACTGGGATACTTTCTAGCATTGTATTTCATCACGACCGTGATTATTAGCATCGTGGGACCAACGGATTTAGTCTTGAATATTGCAACTCCGATGATAAAAACGATCCAGTTAACTCCATCCCTGCAAATCGTGTATTACGAGGTGGCATCTGGCCCGTTAAAAACTATCACCCAGGTAACATATGTTTTAACATGCCTTTTCTGCCTCTGGATAGCAGTGAAACATTATAGACTTGGTAAAAAAAAGGAATCGAGACCATTATTCATCGTGCTTTTTGTTCTCGCTGCGGGAATTACCAATGACGTTGCCATCGGTTCAGGAATATACACGTCCATTTATTTGACAGAATATGCATATCTCGGGATAATATTGCTCATGGCAAGTACTTTGTCGAGCGCGATTAGAGCTGCTGATCGCGCGAAATCAGAATTCCTTGCAAACATGTCCCATGAATTGCGAACGCCCTTGAATGCAACGCTCGGATTCACGGAAGTGTTGATGGAAGGCCTTGCAGGGCCTGTGAGCCCCGCGCAGAAAGAGCAGCTGAGCATCATCTACGAAACAAACTCGAATTACTTGGAAATAATCGATGCACTCATTAATGTTGCGGATATCGACTCTGGCAAGTCAAAGATCGTTATCGAACGTTTTTCATTGAAGGACATCGTTCAATCGTGCCTTGATTCCTTCAAAGAAAAGGCAGCTGGAAAATCAATATCCATGAAACTTGAAATTGATAATAGCTGCCCCCAGGAAATATATACCGACAAGAACAAAATAACGCAAGTGCTGCACAATTTACTTGATAACGCGATTAAATTTACACCCGAAGGTGGAGAATGTGGAGTAATCGTGGGAAAAAGAAACAAAGAGTGCCTAATCACGGTCTGGGACACGGGTATCGGCATGTCCGAAGAAAATCAAATCAAACTCTTTCAGCCTTTGCTCCAGTTCGAATCCATGCTCACGAAAAAATACCAGGGGATCGGTCTTGGTTTATATTTCAGCAAAAGGATTACAGAATTCATTGGCGGGAAGATATGGGTAGAAAGTAAATTAAATGCAGGTACAAGGGTTAATTTCACGATCCCTTGATCAATGTTAATTTATAATCAAAACATGAAGTAAAAAGAAATCAAGGCGAATGTTAAGAATTATGGCATCTTCACCAAATTCGTTCGAGTTAAAGGTTGGCAAGCAATTCACGTTTTTATAGACAAAATTGGAGTGGAGAATACAAAGGAAAGATCGATACCGCCAAGATGAAATCCGTGGTACTCTGCAATGGAGAATACTGCGGCCTCGGGAAAATAATCGGATAAATGAGTTTCTTTAAAAAGACTTAGCAACCGGGCGATGTATCTTTAATTTTTCACGTTATTTTTGCAATCAAACGACCTGTCACGTCCCGCATGTAATCGTCTATGTTCCCCGCTTCTATCATAGGTTCCAGCATAAGCGTTCAAGATCTCTAATATCAAAACACTGGATATGGTTCTCTTCAAACGTGTCCAGCTTTTCCGTGAAAGATTTCGCGAAAATCAAGTACGTGTATACTTTTTTGGCCGGTTTCCCGTTAAAGGTAACATGCATCGCATATTCCATGATCGGAGCTAGGATTTCTTTTGGGTTCACGTTTTCCGACCATTTACATTCCCCGATATAAGCATTTTCCGATGCATCATCATATGCAAGTATATCCAATTCAATTTCCACGGATTGCACTTTGCCAGTTACCTTTTTGTTGTACCGGCCCCAATATTTTCCGATATTCGAGAAATGCCACATTTCTCCATTGTGCTTGATCATGATTTGCTTGATTAAATCCTCAAATATTGCACCAAGGTAGGTGCTGTAGTTATCCCTTATAAATTGAATGTCATAAATACCGATGCTCAAAGCACTTAACCTAGGATAGATGAACTTGAACCAAAACTTCATGAAATTATCATTCAAGAAGTATCTGCCATTTTTTGCCTCATTGCGCTTGTCCGTGATGGGCATTTCTCGCGTTATGAAACCGGTATGCATCAAGGTCTGGAGATACGAAGGTAGCGTGGTTGTCGATATTTTGGCTGCATTGGCGATCTCGCTCATTCTTGTTTTCCCCGTAGCGATTGCTCGTGTCACGTTCTTGTATAGTGATGCGTTCGTGAATTCCATCTCGAATAATATCGTCATTTCTTGGATAAAGAAACTGTTCGGGTCAGATACTTCTATTTCAAGCCAATCCCAGAATGATTGTTCCGGCTCGATTTTATCAAGATAATAGGGAGCGCCGCCAGCAAAACCGAAAATTTCCACGAGTTCAACAAAAGATTTGGTTGGAAAGAATTCCCTAAGCGAAAAAAAAGGCATTGGCTTGATTTCCAAGATCGACGTCGTTCGCCCGTACAAGGGTTGTGATGAATCCAGCACCTTCGATTTCATCAAGAAAATGGAAGAACCACAGAGCACGAGCTTCAATCGAGATAGCTGTTTGTAAAAATTGTTCTCGATGATCGAGTTAAATTTTGACAGGATAGCATCGTTTTCCTTGATCATGTTTGGAAATTCATCGATAATCACAAGATCGACTTTATCCTTCAAGAACTTGAAAATGGACTCGTAATCTTTTTTAACGTCATTGATCTCGGGAAATCGAAATGCACACTCATCATAAAAAAGGTCCAAATTGCTTTCAGTTTGTGCCAAGTAATATATAGCGTTGCACGATTGAGCAACATGGCGTGCGAGCATTGTTTTTCCGATACGTCGCCGGCCGAAGAGCACAGTTAATTCAAATGTCGGACTTTCGAGTAAATGTTGCAGCGATTTGATTTCCTGCTCTCTATCAATGAATCGAGGAGTATGCATAATAATTCTATGAATAATAATTATTTCATTAATTATAATCATTCTAAAAATTATTGCATTTAAAGTTTACCTTCCCTCCGAACTGCAAGCCACCGCATTGGATCATTGTGGCATGGTCTCGGGCGGGGATGAAGACAAGTTCGATGCGTGCAATCTCACGCCAATCCCGGCCAGCATCGTCAAGGCCCCGCTCAGCACGGAATGCCCGGTCAATTTCGAGTGCATGGTGATCAAGGTCATCGATGATTACTCGATCAGCCATCACCTTTTCCTCGGAGAGATCGTCGCGGTCGCCGTGGGCGCCGAATACAAGGGAAAGATCGATGCCGCCAAGATGAAGCCATTGGCATTTTACCAAGGCCAACGGTGAATATTTACGCCTCTGTAAAAAAATCGGAAAAATGGGATTCTCCAATAAGGGCTAAAAGCGGGCTAATTCTTTGCTTTTCAAGTGCAAGTGTTTAATTATTTGTCTTTCTACAAGTTATACGGAAGGTGGTTTTATGGTCATCACTCTAAAAATCGATCCTAAGAACATGATTAAGAATCCGGAAAATAACAAGATTAGCTTTCGATATTCTGATATTCAATCCATTCCGGAATGGCCAGAGGGCCCCTTAATCGAACTTATAAAAGGCGATCTCTACATGGTACCTTCCCCGAACGTGAATCATCAACGGATATCGCGACGACTCGAATGGTTGATCCTGGAATTCTTGAGAAATAACCCATTAGGGGAAATATTCCACGCACCAGTCGATGTGGTTCTTTCTGAGAAGGATGTAGTCGTTCCAGACGTGTTTTGCATTTTAGAAAATAATCGGAATAAAATACAAAGTGAAAACATACAGGGTGCACCGGACTTCATAATTGAAATATTATCATTAGATAGAAAGAAAGATTTGATTCTCAAGAAGAAATTATACGAGCATTATGGTGTAAAAGAATATTGGATTATCGACTCCGAGGAAAATCAGGTGGAGTCGTATGTACTTAACGAAGATAATGGGTTCTTCGAGAATAAAAAAATATATCGGGCAGAAGATACCATCGCCTCAATTATATTGCACGGTTTCGCAATAATGGTTCAACAGCTATTTCAAGATGAAACTAAGGAGTAATGGAGCCTCGGGAAAATCATTGGAAAGCTCGGATTTTCTAAGAAATGAAAATTATTAGTTAAGGGAATTTTGAAATCCTAAGATTTCATTTTTTCCTCCGACTTTTTTCTCATTTCTCTGTCGTGGTGCCATTTATCCTCCATTTTTTTCGTCGAACATCTTCTCTAGATGGAATCAATACCTGAAAACCGGATGTTTGGGCTCGCTCGACCCACGAATCATCAGAGAAAACGTCCTGTGACGTGGAAACGGCTGTCAATTTCGAGATCAAGTCTGGCCGACCGAGCTTCACGGCGGTCATGGCTCGCAACAAATCCAGGATGCCTATCATCTCGGGAAATCGAGATGCACATTCATCATAAAAAAGGTCTAAATTGCTTTCGGTTTGCTTTCAATTGATCAAGGAAAAAGCCATGAAAATGGAAATTGCTATAAAAAATATCAATTTGATTTATAAGAAAGTTGGGTTGTAATGATGATTGTCTTTTTGAACGGGAAAAATAAGTACCATGAAGAGCACCTTTCCGTGAAGGGCACCATCGATGGATAAGGCTGCGATGTTTTGCTCTGAGATTTTACTCTCTCTCCTGGACCAAATCAGCACCTTGGATAGTTATTAATGACGCACTAGTTACCGCCTTAATGTCTTCGGCGCTTCAAGAACTCACGGCGATGTTTTTCACGAACCATGCTGGCATTGCCACGGAGGGATACATGCAGATATAGAACACGATCGCAAATATTTATGCAATGTAAATATGATATCACCAGAAACTCTCGGTTAACTTGGCCACGACGATCTTATTTTCTCGAACGGGTAACTTGATCGTGAACGTGGTGCCAATGCCAACTTCGCTTTTTACCTCGATGGTTCCTTCATGTCGTTCCACGATTTCCTTTGTAATCACTAATCCTAATCCGAAACCCTTTGTTTTCGTTGAAAACAATAGCTCAAAGAGCTTTGGAAGGTTATCGCTTGAAATTCCAACGCCAGTATCCTTGAACGCGATTTCAACCATTGCATCGTTTTTAACTGCAGTAATTTCTAAAAAACCACCCTCGGGCATGGCTTGTTGCGCGTTGATGATGATGTTTAGAAATGCTTGTTGCATCTTCCCCGGATCAAGCAATACTGCGGGAAAGATCGGGATCAAACCTCGTTCTAATTTCAATGGTTTCGATCTTGGGAATTTGTTCCAGTGTTTCTTCGATCAAAGATTTGATATCGAGGATCCGCGTCTCATATGGCCTCGTTCTCGCAAAATCGACGAGATCCGAGATGATTTTATTTGCCCTGTCCGATTGCTCTCGGATGATCTTCAGGTGCTTCGCGAGCATGTCGTTAGTTGTCGGAAATTTCATGTTCAAGAAATGAATGGAATTGGTGATGACCTCGAGCGGATTTCGCAATTCGTGCGCAACACTACCTGCAAGCTTTCCGATCACGGCGAACTTTTCTTGCTGCATCATTTTTTCTTGAGCATCTTTAAGCGATTTCGTGCGTTCTTCAATAACATGTTCTAATTCTGTATTTGATTGCACGAGCAATTGTTCCGCGCGTTTTTGTTCTTTCATCATGTTATAGCTGAAAGATATGACAATGATTACGAAGATGGCGCCGAAGAAGTAAATGAGACTGGTAATCGAGGCAATGCTCGACACATTATCGGTCAAAGTAAAATAGGGATAAGTTTGATGATCCTCAATGTTATTCCGACACTAATTGAAAAGAGAATAATTCCCAGGATACCGCTTAGCACCATGTCGTACGAAATCTGCAATAAAACGGCAATCACCAAACTATTAGTTGCTCTTAAATGCACGACTTAGCTAACAAAAGTTTTTTCTCGAATATTTTGGATTAAATCAAATCTTGAATACCATTTTTTATCGTGCTGATACGATTTGCATTCTTGACACGTTCATTCTTAAATTCTCAACCGCCACTCGTGTCATCACTGCTAAATGAAATTACCCCGCGATCTGGAGATTTATTCACATTCGCTGGCGGTATGAGTCGTTTCCAGAGCTCCTAACGTTTCTTCAAGCTTATCAAAATCGATAGGTTTGTAGAGCAGAGCCGATGCACCTTCCTTCTGGGCATCTAACGCGTTATTCTCCGTGGCATAAGCAGTCATTAGTATGATCTTTGCAGATGACTTGATATGCTTGATACGCTTGAGTACCTCGATCCCGTCAATGCCCGGCATCTTTATATCCATCAAAATAGCATCGAAAGTTCCTTCTTTTATCAATTCGATGGCTTTGTATCCATCATTAGCCACGGTAACGTTGAAATTCATTTCGCTCAGGATATCCAACATCGTCTCAAACATTCCTTCATCATCGTCGACGATCATATCGTGTACTTGTTTTCCAAGCTAATGCATCTCGATGTATCTCGTGGTTAAGCCTACCAAACAGAATAACTCTTTAATAATTCACACGGATATCAGGTTCTTTTATTGATGTGACAAGGAAAAATCCCACAAATAATTTTAATAGAAATAAGTAGTTATAAGCTTTTGGATGTCTCCCGAATTATAAAATGGTTCACATTTATGAATTCACCAATAAACAAACGCAAATTATTGATGCAAACACTATTAGAATTTTATATTGCGTAATCCAAAATACAAGACATAAAGACCATAGATGCAAGGATATACATTGCCGCAATTGAAGCAAGAAATGCGCTTGAAGCGATTGAGATTACCTGGAAACGGAAGCTTTAGTAGGAATGATATCGTGCGTGATAATGAAAAGTCTATTTCTAATAAAATCCTAATTCTTACCTAGCGTCCTTTTTATTTCAATATCAAAGCCTATATATCAATTTATTATAGAAATAAGATCTAACTGCATTCCATTTTCCGTTTTTCTATTCGGATTGAATTTTAATTTCATTTTGGAGCGATAATGCCCTATCTAAAAAAAGGTAGGGGAAAACAAAACTTTAAAACTGCAAGATTTGAAAAGCAACGTGTGGGATAGCAAATTTCTCTTATGTTGGCATATATTAAATTCTCCAGATTTCAAGCGATTATCAAATTTAATGGAGAAAGTTTCCATATCGTGAATAATGAATATTTAACATCGGTTATCATCAAAATATCGAGACGGATGATTATATCCTTCGTGAGGGGTTTTTCATGAGCATCAAAATCTTGCCGATAAGGTCACTATCGATGGATCAAGGGTATGCAGGAATATTTCTCTCGGAGATTCTTCATCTAACGTGGAAGGTAAATTAAATGGAAAATAGTAACATTGATAGTGATGCCGAAGGCCTACTAGGAGAGAGTAACGAGCACTTTCATGATCTGTTTGAAAACATGCTGGAGGGCGTGGCGTTCTGCCAGATGATTTTTGATGATGCTGAAAATCCTGTAGACTGGATCTATCTCTATGTCAATCCTGCATTTGGCTCGTTAACTGGATTGGAAAACATTGTTGGCATGCACGCTACCGAAGCAATTTCCGGGATTCAAGAATCTTCATCGGAATTATTCGAAGTATTTGGACGGGTAGCATCAACGGGCCAACCAGAATCCTTCGAGATCGATTTTAAACCCTCATCACTTTGGTTGAAGGTTTCTGCCAGTAGTCCTGTAAAGAACTATTTTGTTGCAATCTTTGAAAATATTACCGGACGCAAGAGTATGGAAGAGGAATTGCGAAAAAGTGAGGATCACTCGATGATGCTAGCCGATTTGCTCGAAAAATCATCCCAACCATTCGCTATGCGCTTCCTGGATGGGAAAATGAGCATTTATAATGATGCGTTTTGTAAATTGGTTGGATACACAAAAGAAGAATTAGTTGATTTTGATGCGCTCCAGCTAACTCCCCTTGAATGGGTAGAACGAGAAAAGGTTTTTTTAGATGAATTGAAAGATTCCGGGCAATCGGTACAATATGAAAAGGAATATATTCGCAAGGATGGATCTCGTGTACCAATCGAGGTGTTTGTTAATTTAATACGGGACGATGCGGGCCAACCCAAGCAATATTATGGATTTTACACGGACATCACGGAACGAAAAAGGATGGAGCAAGAATTACAGCTCAAAGATTTCGCTTTTAAATCGTCGATCACGCCGGAAACCATTGCGAATATGGAGGGTTTCATCACAAATGTAAATGATAGTTTCGTGAAAACGTGGGGTTATGAAAGCGCTGACGAGTTAATCGGGATGAGAATGAGTATGTGTCACGCAGACCCGAACGAATCCAATATGGTCATCGAAACTGCAGAGAAGTCGGGATTTTGGAGTGGTGAGTACATCGCGAAGAAAAAAGATGGCTCAACCTTCATTGCCATGGCACAGAAAAGTCTCGTGCTAAATAAGGATGGAAATCCAATCGCGTTATACACGGCGGCCATGGATATCACGGATAGAAAGAGAGCAGAAGAAGAGTTAAGAATTCGAGCAAAAATCGGAGAAATTTTGCTAATTGAAAATGATGAGGAAATGTTCGATGAAGTTCTCAGAATAGTGCTTGAAACATTGGAAAGCGAGTATGGTGTTTTCGGCTATCTCGATGAAGATGGTGCACTCGTAGAACCTACCATGACTAGACAAATCTGGGATAAATGCCAAGTACCAGACAAACGCTTCATCTTTCCACGTGATACCTGGGGAAATTCTACGTGGGCACGGGCAATTCGAGAAAAAAGGACGATTTATTCAAATATATCTTCTGAAAATATACCCGAAGGGCATATTGGTATAACAAGACATATCTCCATACCGATAATTCATCAAGGAAATGTAGTTGGTTTAGTTCAAGTTGCGAACAAAATAACAGATTATACAACCGACGATATTGAAATGCTCGAATTAATAGGAAATATGGTTGCACCGATTTTAGATGCTAGATTGCAGCGTGATCGAGAAGGAAAAATGCGCGAGATAGCTGAAAATCAATTAAAGGGAGTGCTTCAAAATTTAATGCGTTCGAACAGGGATTTAGAGCAATTCGCTTATGTGGCATCGCACGATTTGCAAGAGCCGCTTCGCATGGTGTCCAGTTACGTGAAATTGCTCGAACGCAGGTATAAAGGAAATTTAGATGCCGATGCCGACGATTTTATCAATTTTGCAGTTGATGGAGCGGTTCGGATGCAGGCACTCATCAACGATTTGCTATTATTCTCGCGCGTGCATACACGGGGGAAAGAATTCGAGGTCATCAACTTCGAGGATGTTCTGGCGACAGCGACAAACAACTTGAGAATGCAGATAGATGAAAATGAAGCAATAATCACGCACGATCCATTGCCAACCATCATGATCGATCGTGCACAAATCACCCAGGTCCTGCAGAATTTGATAAGCAACGGCATAAAATTTCACCGCGATGAAGAATCTCCACGTGTCCACGTGTCTGCCAAGGAAAATGATGATGAATGGACTATTTCCGTTCAAGATAACGGCATCGGCATTGAATCTCAATATTATGATCGTTTGTTCATTATATTTCAGAGGCTTAACGAGAAGGGCAAGTATCCAGGAACAGGAATCGGCTTGGCGATCTGCAAGAGAATCATCGAGCGTCACGACGGCCGAATTTGGTTGGAATCCGAACCTGGCACGGGCTCGACGTTTTACTTCTCTATCCCGAAAAATTTAAAGAATACCACTAGCACGATTGAGGCGAATTTGCTTGAACAATTATAGCCAAAGACCTATCGAAATTTTGTTGGTAGAAGATAACCCGGGAGATGTCCGGCTAACCCGGGAGGCATTAAAAGAATACAAGATGGCGAATAAACTTCACGTCGTCGGGGACGGGGAACAAGCGATAGCATTTCTCCACAAATCGGGAGCGTATGCAAATAAACCGCGTCCCGATGTCATCTTGCTCGACCTCAACTTGCCGAAAAAAGACGGGCGGGAAGTGCTAGCAGAAATCAAGGAAGATGATCTGTTGAAACAGATTCCCGTCGTCATCTTGACGATGTCGCAATTGGAGGAAGATATTTTAACCAGCTATGACTTGCATGCAAATTGTTACATTACCAAACCGCTCGACATTGCTCAATTCATACATGTCGTGAAAACGATCGAGGATTTTTGGTTCTCGATAGTGAAATTACCAGTAAAATGAGAAACATTACAATGGAGCATTGAATCATGATAGATAATTCCATGTTGCGGCCAGTTGACATATTGCTCGTCGAAGATAACCCCGCGGACATTCGTTTAACACGAGAAGCGCTGAAAGAAAACAAGATGGCTAATAATCTTTCCGTGGTTGTTGATGGTATTGAAGCCATGAATTACTTGCGCAAGAAAGGAAAATACGCGAAAGCAACCAAGCCAGATATCATCTTTCTCGATCTAAACTTGCCGAAAAAGGATGGGCGTGAAGTCCTTGCGGAATTAAAACAAGACAAGGACCTGAAACGCATTCCAATCGTTATCCTGACATCGTCCCAAGCTGAAGAGGACATCTTGAAAACCTACAACTTGCACGCGAATTGCTACATTACGAAACCCGTCGATTTTGACCAGTTCTTGAAGGTCGTACAATCCGTCGAGGATTTCTGGTTAACAATCGTTAAATTACCGCCCGATTAATGGATGCGAAGATGTAAACATGAGCGACTCGCAGATACAGCTGTTATTGATCGAAGATAACAAGGGTGATGCACGATTGCTGCAAGAGTTGCTCAAGGAGACATCATTTGCTAATGGGGATCTGAATTGGAAGGAAAGTCTTCAAGAGGGCTTGCAAGAATTGGAAAATGGCAACGTGGCCTTGATTCTCTTGGATCTCTCGTTACCGGACAGTCAAGGTCTTGATACCGTGAAACAAGTCGTGCAAAAAACTACTGTGCCAATAATTGTCATGACAGGACATCATGACGATTTCATGGGGATCGGAGCAGTTCGTGAAGGAGCTCAAGATTATTTACTCAAGGATGAAGTGAATGCAAGAATCCTTGAGCGCTCCATCAGCTACGCGATGGAGCGTTACTTGCTCTTGAAAAAATTGAAAGAGACACAAGAAGAATGTCGGCTTGCCGAAGTCAGAATCCGGGATCAATACACGACCCTTGTAGGTATCATGGAAAGCACCGATAATCCAACATTCTCGGTTGATGCAAATTATTGCTATACCAGTTTCAATAAAAGCCATTCAACGATAATGAAAGCACTTTATGATGCAGATATCGAGCTTGGAAAAAGCATTCTCGATTATCAAACGGTGGAAGAGGATCGCGTTACTGCGAAAATTAATTTAGACAGAGCCTTGCGCGGCGAGCGTCTGATTGATGAAGCATATTCCGGGGAGGAAGAACTGACGCGAGCATATTTCGAGGTATCGCATAATCCAATCACAGATAATCAAGGAACAGTAGTTGGGGTCGCAGTCACTGCTCGCAATAACACGGCAATAAAAAATGCCCAAGAAAGGATTGAAATCCTGGCGCGATTTCCTTTTGAAAATCCCAATCCAGTCTTGCGTGTTTCTCTTGATGGGTCGATCTTGCATGCAAACCCTGGAAGCGAAGGTATCTTGGAAAGCTGGGAGTACTTGGAAGGAGGAAAGGTGCCTCAATTCGTGCAAAAGGAAATAGAATCATCGTGGAATTCTAGTACAACGAATAAAATCGAAATAACCGCGTTTGACCGTGTTTATTCTTTCGATCTCGTTCCGATCACCGATCATGGATATGTGAACATGTACGGGCGAGATATCACCGATCTCAAGAACTCGCAACAGGCACTCATCAGCTTGAATGCAGAATTGGAAGCACGAGTCGAGGAGCGAACAAAATCCCTCAAGGAAACACAAGAACGAATGATACGCCAAGAAAAACTCGCCGCGATCGGAAAACTCGCGGGAAGTGTCGGCCACGAGCTTCGAAACCCGCTTGGAGTCATCACGAATTCGATATATTACTTGGGCATGAAACTCCCGGCCACTGACGAAAAGATCGTGAAACATCTTAGGATCATTCAAGAAGAATCAACGAAAGCAAGCAAGATAATCTCGGATCTCCTTGATTTTGCGCGAATGAAGCCGGATGAATTGTTCCCGGTCGACATCGGCGGATTGATCAAGGACACCTTGGAACAAGTCCAAAAACCGGAAAACATCACCATTGACTTGAATTTTGAACCGGGTATGCCAAATATCAAAGTTGATCAAAGAAAAATGCAACAAGTGTTTCAAAATCTCATCACCAACGCTTATCAAGCCATGCCTGATGGCGGGACACTATCGATTCAAGTGAAGAATAACGCCGGGGTGATTGAGATCGGTTTCAAGGATACAGGTATTGGAATTCCCCCAGAAAATCTTTCACGATTATTCGAGCCGCTCTTTTCCACGAAAATCAAGGGAATCGGCCTAGGTCTTTCCATTGCGAAAGAGATTGTCGAGCAACACGAGGGAACAATCGAAGTCGAAAGCGAGGTTGGTGTTGGAAGCACCGTCCTCGTGAAGTTTCCTGTTGGTGAAAATGACAAGGATTTGGCGACATTTTCTAGCTTACCAAGAACAGAAGAAATGAATGGAGAAGAGGGAGATAACAATGGGGCGAATGCGCGTCCAAGGTAAACCCGATTACCGGACCGGTATATCACGCAACCGTTTCCTTTTGAAGTTGAACTCATGCCTGAGGTGGGAACAATCACGAGCGATCAAAGGGGCGTGGAGCAGGTCATCCTCAACATCTTAAGCAATGCAATCAAATTTACAGAACGGGGCAAGATCCGGGGTGAGTGCTCTATCAACGAAGATCAAGTTAGTTCGTGTAATCGATTCGGGAATCGGGATTAAGAAAACTGACATTGATAAGTTCTTCAAACCGTTTAGGTAAATTGATGCGTAGATTAGTAGACAATTTGAAGGAACCGGGTTGGAAAAAGGAAGCACCTTCCTTTTCACCCTCCCATTTAAACAATGAACGAAATGAAAGCAAGGATTTTTTACTTTGAGGAAACGACTTATTTATTATAACTTTTCCTGAGACTTTTCAAGCTTTAAATTAGACTAGTTATGTTTAAAGGCTTGAAAAGGATATCAATAACTCCTAGTGTTTTAGCCTCTTGGAGCAAGGAATCATTCGCGTATGCAGTCATTATATATGCTTTTATTTTTGGACGGATTTTCTTGATTTGCTCCAGAGTTTCCACTCCACTTAACCCTGGCATCCGCATATCGATTAATGCGACGTCCACATGTTTTTGTTTGATGATATCAATAGCCGTGTTTCCATTATGCGCGATTATCACGTGAAAATTGACGATCGTGAATATATCGGCTAAAGTTTCGCAGATGCCCACATCATCATCGATTATTAGAACATCGAGCTTGTCTTCCATACTGCATCACGATGCCCATGTTTTTTACAGCTACAATTTCGTGATGTTCCTTTGTAAATGATTATTAATTGGACCGGAAATTATTGCCTTGATTTTTCTTCGATATCTATATTTTTCTAAATTACCCTTACGTTTGATAAATCAAGATTTTTAAAAATTTGCTAAAATTAAATTTCTTGCATCTAAATTCATTAGAACCTAACGATGTAATGCTTTTTTTCAAGAAATAAGCAAACCGAAAGCCATCTATCTCGTGTATATGCTTACTTCATATAAAATTTATTTTCCCTCCGTTTGAATTTCGTTATCAGGAACTGGCATTTTTATTGTAAACGTGCTCCCTATCCCAACGACACTTTCGACCTCGATTGTTCCTTTGCAGATTTCGATGATTTCTTTCGTTATCGAAAGGCCCAAGCCAATTCCATTTACTTTTGTCGAAAAAAGGGGTTCAAATAAACGTGGAAGGTTTTCCTCGGGGATTCCCACGCCCGTGTCCTTGAACGCGATCTCGATCATATCTTGATTAAGAGAAGTCCTTATTTCCAACTCGCCACCATCTGGCATTGCTTGGAAAGCATTCGTGATGATGTTTAAAAAAGCTTGTTGGATCGTTATGGGATCAAACCAAACCTTAGGTATGGTGTCATCATAATTGATTTTAACAATGACATTTTCGGGCGCCTGGATCTGTTCTAATGTCTCATTTAACAAGGTATGAAGATCAACATTGAATGATTCTCCAGGTTTCATTCGCGCTAAATCCAGAATGTCATTGATGATCTTCGTGGCCCTCGTCGATTGGTTTTGAATGAAATCTAGATGCTTCTTGATGTTTTCATCTGCCATTGAAAGTTTCATATTTAAATAATAAATGGAATTGGAGATGACTCCTAGCGGGTTGCGAAGTTCGTGGCTAAGACTTCCTGCAAGTTTCCCAATCGCAGCGAGTTTTTCTTGCCGTATTATCTTTTCGTGGGCATCCTTCAATGATTTAGTTCGTTCATCTACTCGGGCTTCCAACTCTTCGTTCAATTGCAAGAGAGACCTTTGTGCATTTTTTCGTTTGGTTAACTCTCGCTCCAACTGCAATACTTTCGTTTCTAACTTGTGGAACAGCACCGCATTGTATTCACGCAAAACCTCCATTTCTTCCCCAAGAGGTTTCTCCTGGGAAACAAATTCTCTCTTGCTATATTCATTCAGGATATCATTTACGATCTGAACCAGCACCTCGGGTTGTTGCGGTTTGATGATGAACTTCTCTGCCCCGAGGTCGAGGGCGAGCTGTTCGTCCTTGGGATCGGTGTATGTGGCGGTATAGAAGATGAATGGAACATGTTTGAGCTGATCATCCGCTTTCCACAAGCGGCATAGCTCGAACCCATCCATGACAGGCATCAAGATATCAGTGATGATGAGGTCCGGTGAGTTTTCGCGCCCCAGATCGAGGGCTTCGGCGCCATTCTTGGCAGAAATGACTTTATAACCGCTTGATTTTATTATCGTTTCAAGCATATACAAATTTTGAAAATTATCATCTACTATCAAGATCGTGGTCATTGCTCGCTCTCCCTCAACCCATCATATTGCAAATACATCCCGATTTGATCCAAAAAGGTGTCAGGATCTATGGGTTTCTCGATGTACCCAGTACATCCTGACGCTAATGCTTTTTCACGATCTCCAGGCATAGCGTATGAAGTAAGGGCCACAATGGGCGTCTCTATTAAGTCGGGATTGCTCCGCAGTATCCGTACAACTGTATAGCCGTCCATAGATGGTAACTGGATGTCTAGTAAGATAACATCAGGCTTGATACGGATAGCAAGGTTTATGCCTTCCTGACCATCTTGCGCTTGAAACACTTCGTAGCCTCTTGTTTTTAGCAAAAATGTGACTAAATAGAGGGCCTGCTCGTTATCCTCGATGTAAAGTATCCTTTCTGTCAAGACATTCATCTCGCAACCGGGAGGGCGAAACTGAAAGTGCTTCCCTTGCCCCACTCACTTTCCACCCATATTTTGCCACCTAGTAATTCCACGAGCTTCTTGCAAATCGATAGTCCTAGCCCGGTTCCCTCGTACCGCCTGGTGATAGAATTGTCAATTTGCCGAAATGGTTTGAATAGCTTGTCCACATCTTCCTTCTTGATCCCGATGCCCGTGTCGATAACTCGGATCAAGACTAGATCATCAATTTTGGAGCACTCGATGCGAACTTTACCCTTTTCAGTAAACTTGATAGCATTGCTCAAGAGATTGAGAATGATTTGATCCACGCGATTCTGATCGCTCACGATAGGTCCGACACCGGGTTCGATGTCAACTTCAACCGAAAGATCCTTTTTCTCGGCCTGAGGTTGTATAGTATGGATGATTTTTGCTATCGAGGCTCGCAGATCAAAAGATTCAATCATGATTTGCATTTGACCGGCTTCGATCTTCGAGATATCAAGGACATCGTTGATCAGGTTGAGTAAATGAGTAGAACTGTCGCGCACCATACCCAGCTGCTTTTTTTGCTCCATATTCAATGGACCGGCCATCTCTTGCTGGAGTATTCCCGTGAAACCGATGATCGAGTTAAGTGGGGTGCGCAGCTCGTGCGACATGGTAGCCAAGAACGCAGACTTGAGCTTGTCTGATTCTTCAGCTTTGTCCTTGGCAATTGCTAATTCATTTAATGTATTTTGCATTCGTTCTTGTGCATCCTCGAGGGATTTTGTTCGTTCCTCGACTCTTGCTTCCAATTCTGCATTCAAGCGGATTAATGACTGTTGCGTGTTCTTGAGATCGGTTATATCTCGCCCGTACATGTTTACATATTTATATTCAGGGATCGGGACGAGGTCGAAAGAATAAACGCTGTCAAACGCAGATATTTCAATTTTATTGGTTTTTTTAGAGGTCCAAGCGGAATTGATTTCACTTTGCACGAATTGAGGTACCTTTCCTTCGTCCATGTAATCCCAGCTTTCCAAGATACCTTCGCTTCCGGGGTTTGCATACAAGATTGAACCATCCATGGAAACACGCAAGACTGGATTGGGGTTTTCAAGGGGAAGTCGCGCCATCTCCTCGATTTTTTTTCGAGCGTTTTTTACCTCAGTAACATCACGCATATTGACTGCAACCCCGACTATCATTCCTTGAGTATCCATGATTGGGGTTTGCGATATCTCATAATATAATCGTTGGGGCTGTTCATCCCCTAAATAGGTTTCAACAACAAGATGCTCCCCTTGCAATGCCCGGTCGAAATCATTTTTCGCGATTTCTCGTTCTACATCAACCGTTAGATAATCGAGCATACTTTTTCCCAGCTCGATATCAGCATCGTTGAGCGATTTCATCACCGTTGCATAGCTTTTATTGAAACTGGTATAACAATAATTCGAATCGACCGAGAAAATAGGGGAATCGGAACTTTCTATGGTACCTTGAAAGGTCGTGTATTGGTCCAGATCGCGGCCAATGTCGCGGGTTTCATCGCGGCCGATGTCGCGGGTTTCATCGCGGCCGATGTCGCGGGTTTCATCACGGCCGATGTCGCGGGTTTCATCGCGGCCGATGTCGCGGG